>CDZS01014478.1_pt1 | contig 21111 bp, 20 predicted proteins | sample 557751 | NCBI WGS metagenome assembly CDZS01 (sample SAMEA3182113, study PRJEB8094) | gut metagenome | biome: human; feature: gut; material: Stool; isolation source: human stools | place: Canada | collected 2013-05-07 | reverse complement strand
AGGTTACCCACGCGTTACTCACCCGTCCGCCACTAAGCTGTTTTAAATCCATCCGAAAACTTCATTAAAGCAGCTCCGTTCGACTTGCATGTGTTAGGCACGCCGCCAGCGTTCATCCTGAGCCAGGATCAAACTCTCATGTTTAAGTTTGTCCGGTCAAAATCAGTCTGGCTAATTTTACCGTTCTACTGTTGTTTTAGGTTTTTGTTCTCTGAAATTTCTCTCAGAACTTTTTGTTCTGTTTGGAATTTTCAGGGTTGCATTACTGTTTATTTGTCAAGGTGCTGTTCTTCTTATCGGAAGTATTTCCAGAAGAACTTTCGTTCCTGTCGTTCAGACAGCTTATTGAGTTTATCATAAGCAGTTCTGTTTGTCAAGAACTTTTTTATTTTATTTTCAAGTTTCTTTCGAAACCTGGTTGCTTATCACTCGCAGCAACAGTTCATTATTCTATCAGAACTTTCTGTTCATGTCAAGCAGTTTTTTATTTTTTTGAATTTCTTTTCAGAAATCCGTGTTGCTTTCGATTGCCGCAACAGTCATAAATTTTACCAAGACTATTCGTCGATGTCAAGCACTTTTTCTTCTTTTTTAAAAAGAAGTTCCATCACATTTCCTGCGGTGGAACTTCAGTATAGCATTATCCTTTTTTAGTTGTCAACCAGTTTTTGCTTTTTTCTTACTTTTTTACAATCCCGTAACATCAGGATAATCCCGCCAGCCAGTAGGCGAACCGGTTCATCTGATAAAGCTTCGTCAGCCATTCGTTTTCAACGGTCCACGCCGCGATCTGGCTGCCGACTCTTCCTGTATCGAAGCTGGCGATTACAATATAAATAATCCATAAAACTACGATGCTCTCTGTCATGCCGACCACGATTCCCAGTACACTGTTAAGCAGTTTCAGAATCGGCAGGTGCGCAATTGCCGAAAGGGACTTGAAAATCAGGTTCACCAGTCTGGCTGCGAGCCCGGTAATCAGCAGCATCAGAATCGACAGTATTATATTGGTATTGTTTTTTTCTTTCACACTGCTATATAAAAGGATAGCCAGCGAAAGGACGAACAGAGAAATGACCAGAGACAGCAGCATCCTGATTTCATCCACCAATCCTTTTTTCATTCCGGCATATCCCCGCCAGAGGGCAAATAAGATCACACAAACCAGCAGTACGTTCATTTTTTCTCCCGTTTATTTCATTTCTATCATATCTATGCTGTTTGCAGTAACCGCAAGAAACCGGTTTCCGCCCAGCGTTTTTAAAAGCTGCGTCTGTTCCGGTATCGGTCCGCTGTATTTTTCTTTTCCGTTCAGGTTATAAATCAGGCACTCTCCTTCATTATATATAATCAGTTCCTGATCCGAAATCAGAACATCCCGGTATTCGATTGCAAACGGCAACGACAGCACCTGCGTCCCGTTCATATTATAAATGTCAATCCGATATTTTCCGTTTCCATTCGTACCATTAAAAATAAACGCCACATAATTGCCGCTGCTGCGAACGTCCTGCACCTCCTCCTGCATGAAATTCTGGAAGATATTTTTTGGAATTTCATTTCCTTCATATAACATGAACTGATTATTTCCCACAGAATACGCCGTATGCGTCCCCGCAAACTCTGCCAGCGGGATTACCGTATCCGAATATTCGTAGGAGCTTACCATCGTGTCGGTGTAGTTTTGTCCGACTTCGTCAAAATTGTAAAAGCTGACGATCGATTTCATACTGCCGCTTTCTGCTTTCAGATATGCCACCATCATCAGTTTTCCATTGTCCGACAATGACACGGAAACCGGATAACCCGATTTCTGCATCGTCGTTTTGATTCCGACTGCTTTTTCCCCAGTAGGATTATAGACGTTGATCCAGGTCACATCCCCATCCTCCAGAATCGCCGCCACAACACCGTTCGCTGCCACGGACAGCGATTTCACCGGAAGGTTCGTATCAATCTGTTTGGATGTTCCGTCCTGACTGATATCATAAATCAGGTTGCCGTTATAATCCCCAACTGCAACCCAGCCCGACCGCACGGAGACGCACGGCGACTGCATGTCGTAAGTCTGGTTCCACATGGCGTTGCCCTTGTAATCCGTATAGCTGATACCATCCTTACTGTAAGTCAGAAAGCCATTCTGGTAGCTCAGCAGAGTAGAACCGGACACCTGGTTCCTGTCGATTGCGGACACGACCGTGTAGCCGGAGTAGGTTTGATTTTTAAGCAGCGTTACCGCCGTCACCGTCAGCGCTGCGATCACGCCGATTACGCAGCAGGAACGAAGGATCACTTTCAGACGATGCGCCCGGATTTCCCGTTTAAAATTCTTGCTGTCTTTTTTCTCGTTTTTTTCTTTTTTTCGCAGGTATTCCCTGATATCTACCATATGAGATAAGTCCCCATTTCTTTTGCAGCATCTTTGCGAGCATGTTGGCTCACTTGCGCTCATTCCATCACGAGCCCGCGCTGACGCGCTTTACCGCCTGCTATGCAGGCTGCTCGTTCTCTAATGGCGCAAGAAAAACAAATGTTGCCTTCGGCGTCGCTTGTTTTTCTTGTGCGCTCATTCCATCATAACACATTCATTATTTTGAAGGTAGTAAAATATTCTGTCCGGGCTGGATTTGATTCGGGTCTTTTATATTATTCAGACGGCAGATTTCTATCACCTTTTCATCTGTTCCGTAAAATCTCCTGGAAATAGCGATGAGGCTATCCCCTTTCTGTACCTGATAGCTTTCCGGGCGCGCCAGGGCTTCCTGAACCTGAGGGGAGGAATCGGAGGCTGATGCGGACTGCCGGGCTGTCGAGGATTCAGCGTCTGCGTCGGTCGTGACCGCATTCTGGCCATCTGCCATTACGCTATCCGTTGTTACGCTGTCCGTCGTTACGCTGTCCGACATTACGCTGTCTGGCATTACGCTGTCTGGCATTACGCTGTCTGGCATTACGCTGTCTGGCATTACACTGTCTGGCATTACGCTGTCCGTCGTCCTATTGTCTGTCGCTTCGCCATCCATCGCCGTATTGTCCGTGCCGGTTGTATCGTCCGCCTGTGCAGCTTCGTCCAAGGCGGCAGACCGCGCCATTTCGTCCGATGAATTCCAGCCGACAGTCTCTTCTACAATCAGTCCGGAAGATGTATTTTTCGTCTCATTTTTTGTATTCCGGACAGCTCCTGCCAACAGGGCGGAAACCGCTTTCATATCCGAGTACTGATTGACGGACGTCAGCGCCGTTCCGACCAGAACCAACAAAAGCACCAGGCAGCCAATCCGGCAAAGCTTCGGGAAGAGGGCGCCGGTACTGCCCAAGCGGGTCTGATAAGCTGTCCCAAAAGCAGTTTTCCTCGACACTGCGTTCAGCGTAGGTGCTGCAGCTTTAAGCGCACCCAGCCTTGACAGCACCGTTTTCCTGCCAGACGCTGTATTCGGCGCAGACGCCTTGGAAGCGGTTATCCCCCGCGCTGCGTCCGCTGCTGCTTCCGCTTTTCTTTTTTCCCGGCGGGCATTGATCGCTTCCATCACCCGTTCCTCCTCCACAGCTGCAGGGCGGCTCTGCTCCCGTTCAGCAATCATATATGCCTGCATTTCTTCGTTTTGTTCATAAAAAATAAAATAGCCTCCGATCTGGATTTCTTCTCCCCGCACGGTCCAGAACCGGACGGAGGCTTCCTTTTTTTCAATTTTTCCAATCCGCTCCAGCTTCTGAAAATACGGAAAATTTCCGCGCCTGAAGTCCGTTTCTTTTTCCACCCCGTAAATTAAATAATAGCGGATGCCGTCTTTTTCCTCCTGCTGCCCGAATGCCAGACACGTCTCTTTTCCCTGGCATCGTTCCAGAAACGTATTGACATAATCCTCCATGTACAATTTTACATTCGGACTGCCTGTCCCGATCTGCATCACATTTTTGGGTATTTTCAACATTTTACCTCTGCTCCTTTCCATCCGGGCACCCCGTTTTTCCTAATCTTAGCAGACCGTTGCCGCAGATTTTGTCTGTTTATGCGCTCTTTTTTGGCGGTTTGGAGCAGAGTCTCGTTCTGGAACTTTTGCACATATTTATTCTGTCAAACACTTCTGTTCGATATAAAAAGCACAATAAAATACATTGTATTTCCTTCCGGGCTCTTCTAAACTATTTTTTAGTAGATACCAAAATTTCTGCAGAATATACTAAAGGAGTGGTACTGAAAATGAGCAAACTTTCTCTTGCAGGCGAATGGAAACTTCGCGGCGAGTTTATGGACGTAACAGCAGATCGCTGTGCAGAGGTACTCGTCCACCTCAACGCCATGCCTCCCAAGCCGACAATTCCCGGTTATCTGACCGAAGAAAATATGACCGAGGAGGAGCGGGAAATGTATCTGAAAGAACCCGATCCGAAATTTACGGTAAATACCGCCCTCGCCATGCACCCCTATCCTTCCAAAACGGGATATATTCCTATGACTGTACCCGGCGACGTTACAACCGCCCTGATCGATAACGGAGTTATCGAGGAGCCTTTTTTAAAGGACAATACGAAAAAAAGCATCTGGATTAAAGAGCTTTCCTGGTGGCTTGTCAAAGAATTTGATATCACCGAAGAAATGCTCAACGAAGATATTGTCCGCCTGAACATTGAAATGCTCGATTTTAATGCCGATATTTTAGTTAACGGCATTCCCGCCGGACATCAGGAAAATACCTTCTGTGCTTTTTCTGCAGATATCAAACGCTTTTTGCATATCGGTACCAACCAGATCGTGATCCGTCTGACCTCCGGCATGGAATTAAATTATCCGCATGACACCGTTTCCTATTACTGTGCAAGTGACAATGCGATCTGCGACCAGCGTGTATACACGCGTAAGCCACAGTTTACCTATGGCTGGGACTGGTGTCAGCCCGTTCCTACCTGCGGTATCGGACGTTCGATCGAAATCGAAGCGTTCAGCGGTGCACAGGTAATCGCTTCCCGCGTCGATACGCTCAGCCTTTCCGGAAATGATGCAGAAATCGAATTTCATTTTGAAATCGAAAAATCCAACATGGTGCAGAGCGCTGAAACAGAGCTGGAATATGAGCTGTCCATCGACGGCAAGACCGCGTATACCGGTCATCAGACTCTGATGCTTGTCGGCGGCATCAATTTTGCACAGGAACGCGTTGTATTAAAGGATGCAAAGCTCTGGTGGCCGAACGGTTACGGTGCTCAGAACCTTTATACCTTTACCGCACGCTGCACGGCACGCGGCATCACCCATGAAGCAAAACCGAAGAAAATCGGTATCCGCACGCTTTCCATCGACTTTTCCAAGCTGCCGGATGAAAGCCGCAACTTCTTCTTCAAGATCAACGGCACCCGTATTTTCTGCAAAGGCGGCAACTGGGTTCCTACCGATTCTATTTATCTGCGGACGCCTGATGAAAACTATAAAAAGCTGGTCAGTGAAGGTGCAGCAGCACACTTTACCATGTTCCGTATGTGGGGCGGCGGCACTTATGAACCGGATTGCTTCTACGATTACTGCTCCGAATACGGTATTTTACTGATGCACGATTTTATGTACGCATGTGCTTTTTATCCCGACCAGAAGGATTCGTTCCTTTACGAAGCTGAACGCGAGGCAGAATATCAGACCAAGCGTCTGGCACATTATCCCTGTATGGCAGTCTGGACCGGAAACAACGAAATCGCCGAGTCCTACACCGACTGGTTCCCGGGAATGCTGCAGCCCGAACGCTACTGGGGCGATCAGATTTTCAACTACATCCAGCCCCGCGCGGTCCAGCACAATAGCCCGCTGATTCCCTACATGCCGTCCACCCCGTATTTTGGGGAACGTTCCAATACCACTGAAGAGGGAGACGTCCATGCATGGACTTATTTTGGACGCGATTCCAAGACGAGATTCAAATTTGCCTACGAGCTGGAAGCCTTTGACCGGTTCCCGGCGCGTTTTTCCAGTGAATACGGATTTTTCGGCGCGCAGATGGAAAGCACCGTCCGCCGGTATTTGGACGGGGAAGAGATGTCCTTCAACAATCCGTCCTGGAAGCATCACGGCGAGTTCGAACGCAAGCGCGGGGCCATCGACGGCGTTATCAACCGCCATCTGACTGAATTTTCCACGCTGGACGAACGCAGCTATCTGCTTTACAGCGGTATCATGCAGGGACTTTTATATGCCGAAATGGCAGAGGCGATCCGCCAGAAATCCTACGGTGCCGGCGACTTAATCTGGATGTACAACGACTGCTGGCCGGAAACCGGTTGGACCATTATCGATTACTATCTGACCAGAAAGGTTTCGTTCTACTTCTTAAAACGCGCTTTTGATACGAAAAAACTGATTATCCGGAAGGCAGACGGCGGCGCGGTTGTAACCGTCATCAACGAAACCCCTGATGAAATCCGGACAACTATCTGCGTCGGCACACAGACCTTTGATGGCGCACACAATAGTGTTCTCCTGACAAAAGATCTGACCGTTGCTCCACATTCCTGGCAGCAATTCCATGTGGACGCTGAAGAGCCTGCCGCAGACGGATATTTCGTTGTAAGTGCAGACGGCTTTGAAACAGCTGACAGCCTGCGCGCTTATTACCGCGAATACACCATTCCGGAAAGCGATGCGGTGATCGAATCCGTTGAAAAAGACGGCAGCGATCTGCTCGTAACCGTCCGTGCAAACGTATTTACACCGTTCGCTTATCTGATGACAAGCGACGACAGAGTACATTACAGTGATAACTACTTCAAGCTCTATCCCGGAGAGGCAAAAACGATCCGCGTAGAAAACTGTGACGAGACACCTACACTGTACACAGCTGCGACAATGCACGCGTAAATTTGTATATACCTGTTATGCGCATGCGCAAAAAGATTCACAAAAGGATCTTTCGCGCATGCGTTTCACATTGAGTGAGCATCGTCCTGCGCAATGTTAAAAGAAAGGGGACTTATGTCACATACAATTATTGACCTGCCGTCTGTCAGAGACGACGGCAGGCTTTACCGCGATACCGCTTTAAATTTCGTGGAATCCCTGATTCCGAATCCGTGGAACAGCTGTCACGCGCCCGATCTTTTAGAGCTTGAAAATGGCGATCTGCTTTGCTGCTGGTTTGCAGGCTCCTGTGAGGGAAACGCGGATGTCAGCATCGCTGTGTCGCGTCTGTCAGAAGACAGTTCCCAGTGGGAAACACCGGTAATTGTTTCCGATGATCCAACCCGCAGCGAGCAGAATCCTTCCCTCTTCCTGCATCCAAACGGAGAAATCTGGCTGATGTATACCGCACAGGTTTCCCGTGATCCCAACAATCCAACCTCTGACAATTTACAGGGAACTGCTGAAATCCGCCGGAAAATTTCCCGCGATAACGGGCACACCTGGGAGGCGACCGAGACAATGTTTTCCGCTCCCGGCTCGTTCTGCCGACAAAAGATTCAGATTCTGTCCAACGGACGTTTTATTTTCAACAATTTCCGCTGTGCGATCAACGATTCCTGCATGGGAGACGATTACACCGTCCTGCAGCTTTCAGATGACCAGGGCAAAACCTGGCGCAGCGTCATGATGCCCGGCAGCCGCGGGCGCGTACACGGCAATATCGTGGAGCTTTCTCCCGGAAATCTGATCTGCCTGCTGCGCAGCCGCTCTGCTGACCATATTTACCGTTCGGAATCCCATGATAACGGCGAAACCTGGAGCGTGCCGGAGCCTACTGTGCTGCGCAACAACAACGCAAGCATTACCGCAATCCGTCTTCAAAGCGGCGCAGTCTGCGTTGTATACAATGACGTCGCCTTCAATGACGAGCCTGAGCGCACCGTCTGGCCCGACCAGCGCTGTCCTGTCGTACTCGCCATTTCCGAGGACGGAGGAAAAACCTGGCCCTGGCGGCGTATCATCGAGCACGGCGAGGGCTTTATCGGTCCGTGGAACGACGTCAACAACCGCCGTTACGAATATCCCTGCCTGATTCAGGGAAAAGATGGCAGGATTCATGTCGCTTATGCGTGGGGCTATCGTAAGCGTATTAAATATCTGTGCATGGATGAAGCATGGATCCGAGGAGAAAAGCTTTGTAAAGGCGTTGGCGGGGACGAGACTCTGACCTGCAAAAGATAAGGGAAGCAAAGACGGCAACATTCTATTGTCATGAATAAAAACCGGCAGACAGCAAAGCTTTGATCGCTTCGCTGCTGCCGGTTTTTCTATGCCCTGCGCGGACAGTGTTATACAAACCGATATTCTGTTACGGTGTGATACGGTCTGTCAGGTCCGAATACCGAAGAAGGAAACTGTGGTTTGTTCGGTGTATCCGGATAGAACTGGGTTTCCAGTGCCAGGCCCGCTCTGTAGCCGTAGGTTTTCCCATCCTTTGCGGCTTCAAGATCCCTGGAGTTGCCCGAATAGAACTGAACGCCCGGAAGATCTGTATAAACCTCCATCGTGCGGGATTTATCGGAGCTCTTGACAACTGCAATTTTACGAACCTGTCCGGTGTAATTGTCCAGAACCCAGTTATGGTCATATCCGCCTGCCATTTTAAGCTGGTCAAAGTCTGCATCGATCCGTTCGCCGATCAGATGCGGCTCTGTGAAGTCCATCGGTGTACCTTCTACGCGTAAAATATCTCCATTCGGAATCGCTTTTGCATCGGCTGGAGTATACGCATGAGAAAACAACTGCAGCTCATGGTCGGTAATCTGTCCGGCACCGTGTCCATCCAGATTGAAATAACAATGGTTTGTCAGGTTAAGAATCGTATCTGCATCGCTTACCACATCATAGGTAATGCGCAGTCCGTTCTCCTCCGTCAGCTCATACAGAACCGAAAAGTCCCTGTTTCCGCTAAAGCCAAGTTCCCCATCTTTCATAGACATCGTGAATAAAATGCCGTTTTCTTTTTCTTCGGCATCCCAGATCCGCTTATGCCCACCCAAAGTTCTGTGACTGTGCAGGTTATTGCCGTTGTCGTTGACAGACAGCTCGTAGGTTTTTCCTTCGAGGGTGAATTTTGCACCGCCGATCCGGTTCGCATTCGGTGCAACGACTGCACCGTAAAATTTACCGTTTTCCAGATATTGCTCCAACCTGTCATAACCGAGTGCAACATCTGCGAAATTACCGTTATGATCCGGCGCCCAGATGCGGATGATCAGCGCACCGAAGCTGCTGACCGTCACCTTCATACCATGACTGTTTTCCAGTGTATACAAATACACCTCTCTGCCGTTTACTTCCCCGAATAACTCTTTTTTCATAGGTTCGTCCATCCCTTTCGTCTGAAAATTTTGTCTGTTACAGCTCGGTACGCCCCTCCAGCGCACGAAGCAGTGTTACTTCATCAATGTATTCCAGATCGCCGCCTACCGGTACGCCGCTCGCGATTCTCGTCACGCGGATTCCGGTGGGTTTAATCAGCTTACCGATGTACATCGCCGTCGTCTCACCCTCAAGGCTGGAGTTAGTTGCGATAATGACTTCTTTCACCTCCGGCTCTCTACTCAGGCGCTCCATCAGCTCTTTTAATTTGATATCATGGGGTCCCACGCCCAGCATCGGGGAAATCGCCCCGTGCAGCACATGATAGACTCCTTTGTATTTTCCGGTTTTTTCGTAGGCAGCCAGATCCCGGCTGTTCTCCACAACCATAATCGTCGAATGGTCCCGCTCTGCGTTGGCACAGATCGGGCAAAGCTCGTTATCGGTCAGGGTAAAGCATTCCTTACAATAGCGAACATTCTGCCGAGCCTGTATCATCGCATTTGCAATCCTGTTCACCTTTGCTTCCGGAAGCCCGATCAGGTGAAACGCCAGACGCTGCGCAGATTTACTGCCAATTCCGGGAAGCCCCGAAAGCTCGTCAATGAGTTTGTTGATATAGCCACTGTAAAGATCCATATCAGAACGGGAAGCCTCCGCCGAGTCCGCCTGTCATTTTACCCATCAGCTCCTGGCTCGCTTCGTCCGCCTGCTTCATCGCTTCATTCACAGCCGCAACGATCATATCCTGCAGCATTTCCACATCTTCCGGATCTACTGCTTCTTCGGAAATGGTCAGCTTTACCAGCTCCTTTTTGCCGTTTACGACAGCCTCAACCGCGCCGCCGCCGGATTTTGCAGAGAACTCTTTCACCTCGAGTTCCTTCTGTCCTTCTTCCATCTGACGCTGCATGCGCTGTGCCTGCTTCATCAGGTTATTCATGTTGCCGGGCATACCCATGCCGCCCGGAAAACCGCCTCTCTTTGCCATTTTATTGCATCCTTTCTGTTTGTTACTCTTCTTCTATGTCCATATGAATGACCCTTGTCAGGTCTACATAAGAACTTTCCATTTCCTGTTTGCTGCGCACGCTGCGGACTTCAACCTCGATCTGCTTGCCCGTCAGCTCCGCCAACAGTTGTTCCAGTGCGCCCTTATTTGCCGGTTCTTTGGTAAAATAATCGGACGCCAGCCCGTCTTCCACCACAAGCAGCAGCCGATTGTCACCGCCAAGGCTTAAGCGCGCATTTTTGAGATACGACTTCATCGGCTGCTGTGCACTTCCTGCAACCCGTGGCCACTTGGCTACGATTTCTTTGATTTCCTCGGGAACTGCCTTGGGCAGCTCTGCCTTTCTGACCGGCGCTGCTGCCTGCACTGCGGGCTGTCCTGTCGGCGCCGCTGCGATTGCAATCGAGCCGCTTTCGATCTGTTCCACCGTCTGTTCCAGCTTTCGAATCCGTTCCAGAAGTGTATCTTCGTTCGTCTCCATCTCCGGCCTGCACAGCCGAATCAGCGCCATTTCAATCAGGACACGTTTCTGACCCGCATAGCGAATCCTACCGGACAGCTCCGAAAAGCACCGGATATCCCGCATGATCGCGTCTACTTCGATCTGCTGCGCTTCTTCTTTCAATCTTGCCAGATTCTCACTGGATATGTCAATCACTTCTTCACAAGAATCCCCGGAAGTTTTCACCAACAGGAGGTTGCGCAGATACCAGGTAAAATCGGAAACAAACTGGCTCATATCCCGTCCCTGCAGCACGATCTCTTCCAGCACACCGATACAGCCCGCCACATCCCGCGCAATCACGCAGCGCAACAGTTTGCTGAACACTGATGTATCCACTGCGCCCAGCACGTCCAGCACCATATCGTAGGTCAGCTCGTGTCCGAAATGGAACGCGAGGCACTGATCCAGAAGACTCCAGGCATCACGCATCGCACCGTCTGCGGATTTTGCAAGGTATTTTAACGCCTTTTCCTCGATCGGCAGCTCTTCGCCTGCCGCGGCAAGGGCTTCCTTCATGCGCTCTTCGATCTGTTCGACCGTCAGGCGCTTGAAATCATAACGCTGACAGCGGGACAAAATCGTAACCGGAATTTTATTGGCTTCCGTTGTCGCCAGAATAAAGATGACGTAGGACGGCGGCTCCTCCAGGGTTTTTAACAGTGCGTTGAACGCTCCCGCAGAAAGCATATGAACCTCATCGATGATATAAACGCGGTATTTTCCTTCCGTCGGGGAATATGCCACTTCATTCACGATTTCACGAATATTATCGACGCCGTTATTAGACGCTGCGTCTATTTCTATCACATTCATGCTTCTGCCTTCTGCAATAGCCTTACAGGATGCGCATTCTCCGCAGGGGCTTCCGTCCACGGGATGCTCGCAATTGACACTTTTTGCAAAAAGCTTCGCAATACTCGTTTTACCGGTACCTCTTGTACCGCAGAATAAATAGGCATGACCGATACGATCCGACCGGATCTGGTTTTTCAGTGTTGTGACAATCGCATCCTGTCCCTTGACCTCTTCAAAGGTAGTCGGACGGAACCGTCGATACATCGCCGTGTAGGACATGGACGAACCTCCTTATGTTCTCCGCAAAGCAGACGGCGTCACGCAATGTACGCGGCGCCGTCCGTTGTCTTTTAATCTCCGAAGCTGATGCCCATCATCTTCGCCTCTCTGACGATGGATGCGTTTGGATCGAGCATTTTTAATTTACCTGCTACCTCTTCCAGCGGAACCTTGACGATTTCGCGGTGCTTGTAGCCCACCATAAAGCCGTATTCCCCGTCAAGAATCATCCTGCCTGCTTCTGATCCGAGCCGGCTGGCGAATACGCGGTCATAGGCACAGGGGCTTCCGCCTCTCTGGGTATGTCCGGGCACGGTTACTCGAACCTCCATGCCGCTCTTTTCCTGAATCTGCTCTGCGATCTCGTAGGAAACCGAAGGATATTTGTAGTTTTCCAGTTTTTTCTTATATTCTTTTTTCGACAGCTTGGCGTCCTCTTTGGAGATCGCGCCCTCTGCAACTGCCAGAATTGTAAATCTGCTGCCGCGGTTATGCCGTTCGTTGATTTTTTCCACAATCTTGTCGATATCGTAAGGAATTTCCGGAACCAGAATGATGTCCGCGCCGCCCGCGATACCGGCATTTAAGGTCAGCCAGCCAACCTTGTGTCCCATAACTTCTACGATAAATACGCGTCCATGGGATGCCGCCGTCGTATGGATGCAATCCAGCGCATCTGTTGCGATGTTGACCGCGCTCTGGAAGCCAAAGGTCATATCCGTTCCCCAGAGATCGTTGTCGATGGTCTTGGGCAGCGTTACAATGTTCAGGCCTTCCTGACGCAGCAGGTTCGCTGTCTTATGTGTGCCGTTGCCGCCGAGGATTACCAGGCAGTCCAGCTGCAGCTTATAATAGGTCTGTTTCATCGCCGCCACTTTGTCGACACCATCTGCGCCGGGCTCACGGATCAGCTTGTAAGGAGTACGGCTGCTGCCAAGGATTGTGCCGCCCTTTGTCAGAATACCCGAAAAATCGTCATAGGTCATCAGCCGGAACTTTCCGTAGATCAGTCCCTGATAACCGTCCTGAAATCCATAGATTTCAACGTCTTCCGTGCTGTTATAAAGCACCTTTGCCACGCCTCTCATCGCTGCATTCAGTGCCTGACAGTCACCGCCGCTGGTCAGCATACCTATTCTCTTCATCCCAAAGTCCTCCTTCTCTGTGCTGCGCCCTCTGCAGCCATCATTTAACTAGAATTATATAATATTTTAAAAATATGTACAAGTGACTGTAAAATTTTCGCTTGCATATTAGAGATTTTTCGGATAGAATGGTGATGTTGTAAAAATATATGGAGAAGTACCCAAGTGGCTGAAGGGTCCGGCTTCGAACACCGGTAGGCTGTAACAGGCGCGAGGGTTCAAATCCCTCCTTCTCCGTACTATGGGGCTGGGTTCGTTTTATGAACCCAGCCCTTTTGCGCACCCTTGCCACCCGGCAGGCATACTCTAATAGCAAATCACCTGCCGCCAAAGCCGATTCTTATGACTTTCTTATGGATAATCCCCGAGGCCGCGTTTCTCGCCCTCTCCCTTTCCCTGGATACATTTGTCGCCGGGCTTTCCTACGGAAGCAGCAAAATCCGTCTTCCTCTGGTCTGCGCTGTCACTGTCAGCCTGGTCTGCTCGGGTGTCCTCTGCCTTTCCATGCTTGCCGGATCCCTCGTCCGTCCATTTCTTTCCCCTATCGCCGCCCGACTGATCTGCTTTTTACTGCTCGTCTGCATGGGCACCCTTCGGATTCTCGATCAAGCGATCAAATCCTTTCTGTGCCGTCACGATGGCTTTTCCAGAAATTTCATGTTCCGTGCCCTGCATTTCCAGTTTTTTCTCTCCGTCTACGCCGATCCCTGTAAGGCGGATGCCGACGCCTCCAAAAGCCTTTCTGTCCCGGAATCCGTCTGCCTCGCCCTCGCGATGTCCTTAGACGGTGCTGCAGCAGGCTTCGGTGCAGCCCTCGGGAATCTAAATCCTGTCGCCGTTCTTTTCTTTTCCCTCCTATTCGGATTTACAGCAATACAAGGCGGCTTCCTGCTTGGAAACCGCCTTGCACAAAAAACTCATTTTTCTGTTGACTGGCTCTCCGGAGCCCTGCTGATTCTGTTGGCATTTTTGCGGCTGATCTGAAGCAGAGACTTTGTGTTCTCTTACTTTCCGGATAAATAAACCGTGCAGGATGCGCCCGGCAGGATAATTTCGTCTTTACGGATCAGTTCTTTTCCATTCCAGGCAAAAATAACCAGCGTGCCTTCTTTATTGCATGCATTGACGATCAGATCCGTCCCCGGAATCTGCAGAAGATGCCGAGGCCAGTTGCCCGTTGCCCATTCGCCGAGGTAACACAGCTTTCCGTCTGTCGAAAATGCAGACAACGTATTCGCGCCGCGGTTGCAGACAATCACCGTCTTCTCATCCGCCATGCAGATTGTTCCCGGATAGTTTGTTCCGTCAAATCTGCTCGTCTTTACACACTCGCTACAGCCACCGTTTTCCCAGCGGCGCAGCGTGCCTTCCAGCTCCTGAGCGCTGAGCAGCTTTCCGGATTCTTTCTCCGGCAGCAGCTGACGCGGTCCCTCACCGGTCGGCAAAACCAGCGCTTCCAGTTCTTTTTCCGGCAGTCCGTCTTTTAACTCGTAACGGTAAATCCGGTCACAGCCAAGATCTGCAAGGTACAGAATGTTATCCTGCTCGCTGACCCAGTGCGCGTGCGGGCAGATTTTTTCTGTCTGTGCATCAATCACGCCAGCACCCGGACTGCGATGCCAACGGATTTTTTCGAGATCATAATCCACTGCAAAGAAATCCCCGGTTCCATAGCAGCTCGCATACAATGCCTTTTTCCCGGCATACAGATGGCACAGCTCTCCACCCGGAAGGAAAATCTTTTTGCCGGTCGGGACAGGAATCCCATCTTCCGAAAGGCGGTACTGATAAATGTAAGCGTGTTTTTCTCCGACCAGTTCCGCAACTGTATACAGGAAGCCTCCATGCAGCAGGCTAAAGGACGGACTGTCTCCCTGCCGGATTCCGCCGGTTACTTCTGTATGCACTTCCCCGGTTTCCGTATTTTCAAAAAGCTTTACCGCAAGCAGGTCACTGCCCGTTTCTGCACCGTAACCGCTGCAAAGCAGCCTAATTTCCTGTTCCATGATTCCTCTCATTTCCGCGCACGCTTTTTGCGCACGCCGAGTTTGTGTCACGTGTGCGCAGACACAAATCTCACGATTGAAAATTTTATTTTACAATCTTTCTCCGTCAGGTCAGATCCAGATCGGTGTCAAGCCACCAGCGCAGAACATCCTGGATCTTCGCATCCCAGTATTTCCACTGATGGTCACCGCTGGATTCTTCCAGCTTCATCTCGTAGCCAAGCTCTTTCATATATTCCCATGCTCTCTTATTTCCCTCGTACAGGAAATCCTCCGTACCGCACCAGCTGTAGAGTCTGGGAATCGGTTTTCCGGAGGTCTTGAGCTTCTTTGCAAGTGCCATCAGATCGTTATCAGAGCCTTCCAGCTGCTCCAGAGAACCATAAATTCCTCTGAACAGAGCTGCATCCCGGCTATCGCCCTCCAGATGTCTTCCAACATCCTCAATAATATCCAGACAGCCGGACAGAGATGCTGCTGCTCCAAATGTCTCACTTGCACCAAGACCAAGCTTCCATGCACCGTAGCCACCCATCGACAGGCCTGCTGCCAGATTGTCTTCTTTTTTATCCGACATCTGCGGGAAAAATTCTCTGCAGATTTTGGGCAGTTCCTCGGAAATATAAGTCCAATAACGCATTCCATAGGTTGTATCTGTATAAAATGCAAGATGTGTGGTGGGCATAACAACTGCAATACCAAGCTGGCTCACATAACGCTCGATAGAGGTTCGGCGCTGCCAGATTGTCTGATCGTCGCTCATTCCGTGCAGAAGATACATGGTTTTTAACTTACCCTCCGCACCTTTTCCCTCCATTCCGATCTGTCCGCTTGTCTGCTGCGGCAGAATCACGTCCGCTGACGTACACATCCCCAGTACATCAGAAAAGAAATCCACATGTAAAAGTGCCATTTTTATCCTCCTCTTTTTGCCCTTTCAGGGTTATTCTCATGCTATCATTATCTTCTTCCCTCCCACTTTCGTCAAGATAGTTTCGAGAAGCGAATTTTTCAAAAAAAGATTGACAAATTCTGACAATTCCATGTACAATAAAACACGAATTTCGGAGAATTCCGTATTCCTGCCCAGATAGCTCAGTTGGTAGAGCAGAGGACTGAAAATCCTCGTGTCACTGGTTCGATTCCGGTTCTGGGCATTTTTTATTTGAATTTTAAAAAGGTTTCAACTCTGTACGGAGCTGAAACCTTTTTTGGTGGGTGAAGCATTTTTCTATTGGAAAGGAAAGCAAGCATACTGTCTCATTTTGTGTATCATTGTCCAAACTTAATGTAAACTCTTTTTCTATAATCGACAACTTAAATTCTATGGATTTCAGCCACTGACCATTCTCTTTGCGTTCTTCGTAAATCTGCACATTATCCACTAACTGCGACAGGAACTCCCGTTTCTCTACTTCGTTCATTTGAGCATACAATTTATCAAAGAAAATGAGTGCCTTGTAAATGTTATCCCCTGTAATCTTATCTGCCAGCAGAGAGCGTTTCTTAGCCTTTGCAGATACCAGCAATTCCTCTGCCTTGCGGTCAAAAAATTTGACCACAAGTTATATTTGTTTATCCGGCAGCAAAAGTAATCTATCTATTACCGGATGAATAATTGCGGTTTCTATAATCTGGTTAATTGCACAAAGTTTCTTTCCAGCATCTTTACTGGATGCTCCGCAGTGATAAACCAGTTCTGTCTCCTCACCATAATCAAGTACAATTAACCTGTCATGACAATCGGGATTAGGCTTAATTTGAAGAGAAGGATATTCATTTTGAAAATCTGTCACTAAAGATTTTGTAAGAAACCCCTTCCCACCTTTTCCATTTTCTGTGAACAAAACAACCTCCACACCATCAGCCTTCTGAGAAAGATGTTGTAATGACTTTGCATTCATATAATCATCTACAACATAGATTGATTTCTTTGCTTGCTGATAGATTTCTATGTAAGCAATGTCAGCCTCTAACTTCTGTCCTTTATAAATCACAAAATTCTTTTTGTCTTTATCGGTAATAAAATTATCTGCTAAGATATTCACATCTTTTTGAATTGAATCTACCTTATTCTCCATTCGGTCCTGCCTCTCCGTTATTGTTCCAACCTTTGCTGTTAAAAGATCCATTTCATTTCTGGTAACAAACTGCTGATTCTGCCTAATATAGTGACGCATCTCCCTAAAAGTACGCATAATAAATATACTCTGTTGTTCCGCTAATTTTCCACGAAGAACTGTTGCAAGCATATAAATTCCTTGCTCTGTAAATGCGTATGGTAAATATCTACGTCCGCCTTCCTGTCCAGCAAAAAAATCCTTTTTCCGTGAGGTCACAATTTGTGACCTCACGGAATCAATTTCACCATTAGATAGTCGAAACATAAAATCTTCCGGAAATCTTTCTATATTTCTTTTTACTTGTTGATTTAACTTTTTTACTTCATAGCCATAAATTTCTGCCAAATCTTTATCCAACATTACCTGCTGTCCACGAATTATATACACTTTACTACGAATATCATCTGTAGTAATCAATTCTTTTGTTTCTTCCATTCTTCCTCCAAACAAATCTGTTGCAATTTCTATAAGCTGCTTATATCGTTCCATTATCGTGAAGCCACAAATTGGGATTTCACAGGTTAATCCTCCACTATACTCTCCATCTGCTCCAACTTCTGCAAGGCTTTCATATACGCCATTAATCTTTTATACTGCTCATCTCCAAGGCTGTGAATCTGTTTCAAAATTCTAATATCCGCTCTGGTAACTTCATAATCCATATCTGCATCTTTGTATTCTGGATCAATTCCTTTTCCTGTCAAAAGCTGTTCGGGAGTAATCTCCAATGCATCACATATAGATAACAGGCAGTCCGCTTTGGGATTTGTCTTTTTCTTCTTCCAGTCACTAATGTTACTTGTTGCAATCCCGGTCCTTTTTGATAGTTCCAACTGGGTCATGTTCTTCTTTTCCATCATATAAAAAATTCTTTCACTGATAATCATGATTTTTCCTCCATCAACATTCCGTATATATCCGCATTTATAAATTTATTCATCCGTCTATACGGCCATATTATCATGCTGCAACTTTTCTTTCAATAGAGATTTTTGTATTTCTGAACTTTGTTATATTCTTCTCTTTATATAGCTCCGTGTACAACTGTCTTATTCTTTCCCTACGAAGATAAAAATCCGGATCAGGCAAATTATCCAAGTCCATTGCTTCCGCATACTTTGCTACCATTTCTCCAATAAAATTTGCTAAATTGCTCCATACATCTCTTTCTTTTAAAACCATTCAAATTTGTAAATATTTCCTAAATGCTTTTGTGAACTTTTTCCTTCAAAAACATTACAAATTGATATTTGGTTTTTTGAAAATTATTGTTCTCAAGTTTCTATCAAATCGAGTAGAAGGCGGTGATTAGCCGCCGTCCTCTCACACTACCGTGCATACCGTTCGGTACACGGCAGTTTCAATAGTTAGCGTGCATGTACTGATAGGCTGTGGCTAAATCATAAAAGCCCCAGTTTATCAGCCTTTCTTTATTCAGCGCCCAAATCACAGCTTTGTTATTACTGATATACCAATACATTCGTAAAGTAAACGCACCATAGCAAGTACCTTTTTCCATCCGCTTATATCTGCAATAATAGTCTCACACTATACACAGTCAAAAAAGTTCAGTACTGAACTTTTTTGACCAGCGTCAGGAGGTTAGACTATGAGCACTCAAACCAGTTTCGTTGCAGAACAGTTTCGACTACAGCAATGGGCAAATCAGATCAAGGACTGTCAGAACCGTCCCTCTGATATGAAAGTGGATGCCTTGTGCCAGGAGCATGGCATAACAAAAGCAAATTATTACTATCGCCTGCGGCGAGTCCGGGAAGCCTGTCTGGAACTCTGTGAACCGTCCCCTTCTTTCGTGGAACTCACAGCATCTACAGAAAGTATGCCGATGAAAGGCTCCCATACACATTCCTCTGTAGCTGCAGCACTTCATACAGAAAGCGGAATCACGATAGCTCTCTATAATGACGCTTCACCGGAGTTCCTCAGAAATCTGATAGGAGCAGCCAGCCATGCTGAATGATGCTTCAGGATTTCAGAAAATATATCTTGCTACCGGATACACGGATCTGCGCAGAGGCATGGAAGGACTGGCAAACATCATTCGTTTCCGTTTCCATTTAGATCCCTATGACAGAAATACCCTGTTCCTGTTCTGCGGCAAGAGAACATACCGTATCAAGGGACTCCTGTTGGAGGAAGATGGTTTCCTGTTATTGTACAAACGGTTAGATACCGGTGCTTTCAACTGGTCAAGGAGCAAAGAAGAAGCACTGGCAATTACTCCGGAACAGTACGCGATGCTCATGCAGGGACTGGAGATTGTTGCCAGACACCCGATAGAGCAGACAGAGGATCCGAAGAAACTCTTTTAAGTTTTGTCCATTTCGCAGAAATTTTTTGTGGACAGTTTTATCTCGCTGGACTTGCAGTCCGCTGTTTATTCACAATGATTCTGTTCTGTCACCCATGCGGCTGGGAAGGCAGGGCAATTGTGGACAACAGTACTGAAAATCTGAAAGGAAGCAGTGATTGCTCAGGTTTTCAGTACTGTTCCACCGTCATAATGACGAAAGGAAAACAGCCACCGGCTGGCGGAAATGTGGCATATCTGCTATAATGGCTCCAATAAGAAAAGGAGCTCCACTATGGCAGTCAGATACACCGAAGAACAATTGAATACCGTTGACAAGTCCCTTCTGATCCAGATGGTTCTGAACCAGCAGGAACAGTTGGAGACCCTAACCGCCGAAGTCCGTTCCCTCAATAGGAAGATGCAGCTGATGATGGAGCAGATGGTTCTGGCAAACAGAAACTGATACTTTAGTGAATGGAATTTTCAGAGTATAATGAGTTTATTAGAAAATTGAAAGCGGGTGGTTATCATGACATTAGATAGTGTTTTGACAGGTATTGTAACAGGTGTTGTAGCATCCATTATTATAATAGTGATGCAGACAATCTTTGATTACATTAAGCGAAAGAAATATGAGATGTTTCATTTTTATGAGTTCGATTCATTTGATATAGATGAATGTGCACCTCCTGAATATTTAAGGGAATCAGGCAATGCAGGACATACAAAAGTCAAAATGGAACTTCCATTTGATATGAAATGTGTTCAAGTATTTCTTAAGAACGGGCTGATTTATGAAGATTTTAATGTTCCTGCTAATTCGCCAATTTGGATTTGTTGTGATTGTAGTATCGATGATTTACTCGGGTCTGATGAAGAAATTGGTTTTACAATGAAGTGTATAACAACTCAGAATGAAAAGAGAGAATACGAGTATAAAAAGATTTATACCATGTTAGAAAAACCTATTCGATATGCACTCAAACTTAAGAAGCAGCATTTCACTCTAGCAACAGAATTACATTGATCAAAAAATGTTAGCCTCGGTGGAGAAATCCATCGACTCCCAAAACTGCGGATCCATTAAATTCAGTTCCGTATCCATATCTTCTGCTGTCGCAATTACAGTTGGGACCTTCACAATGACTGTCATGGTAACCGTTCGTATCATATTTTGTATAAATTATATATGTCTTTTTAACTATCTTTTTATATCTTCTCAAATGTCCGCAAAGCCTTATTTTATCGGCTCTACGGGCATTTTGCTTTTGTGGTAAAGCTCACATACCTAGGTCTATCTTCTTATATTTTCGCTATCAATCGTGGTTAAAATCGTGGTAAATACTTCTATGCAATTAGACGCTGAACCTCTGATTTTGCGGTATCTATGGACGCATGAGCGTACCAGTTCATTGTGATACTGATATTTGAATGCCCCATGATATACTGTAAATCTTTCGGGTTCATGTTCTTGCTTGCCAGTCTTGTGCAGAACGTATGGCGTAGCGTATGCGGTGTGATATGTGGCAAGGGATTGTCCTTGTGTTGCTTGTTGTATTTCTTTACCATACGGACGAATAAGGCGTTATAATCAATCGCAACTTTGGGCTTGCCTTTATGATTGACAAATAGGAAATTGCTCCGTCCGTCTATCACAAATGGTTCTG
>CDZS01028483.1_pt1 | contig 21567 bp, 17 predicted proteins | sample 557751 | NCBI WGS metagenome assembly CDZS01 (sample SAMEA3182113, study PRJEB8094) | gut metagenome | biome: human; feature: gut; material: Stool; isolation source: human stools | place: Canada | collected 2013-05-07 | reverse complement strand
TTTTACAAAAGGAGCGCGCCCCAAATATGGGACACGCTCCTCGTCATAATTAAAGTTTCGGCTGTCATTATTATATTATTATTTATCCTTGTCAATCCCATATTACAAAAAAAGCCTGACACGATAAGTTGTCAAGCTACACATCCCGTATAGTCAAGGCTTCTTTTGCTTGGTTACTCTCTACTTATAATATCTCTTAAAACGAGTGACTTTGCAAAGGAACAATTTTATTTTATACAAAACAATTTTTTTTAGACTTTACTTTATATGTTGTCCAGCATAAAAAAAGAAAGGGGGAATTATGACACACCCCCTTTTTTATTTTCTGTTATTTGTTTAATAAAATCAGAGTCCTTATATTTGTGTATTATCTTGATAATTAAAATGAATCATATATGAAAAAAGTTCTACTTTATTTATTCACTCTTCTGTTCTCAACGAATGTAGTTTTTGCTAAACATCTTGATAATGAAATGAATGTGATGTCTTTTAATATTCGCATGAGTACAAAATCTGATGGAGCTAACTGGTGGGAATACAGAAAAGACCTGGCAGCCAATGTGATCAAGTTTTATGATGTCGATATGTTTGGTGCTCAAGAAGTCTTGCATAACCAGTTGACGGATTTATTAGACCGTTTGCCGGACTATGGCTATGTTGGGGTAGGGCGTGAAGATGGTAAGACAAAAGGGGAATATTCTCCTATATTTTATAGAAAGGACCGTTTCTCAGTTGTCAAAAGTGGTAATTTTTGGCTGGCGGAAGATATGAATGCCGTGGGCAAAAAAGGCTGGGATGCCGCTTGCGAGCGTGTTGCGACTTGGGCGGTATTCAAAGATAAGGAATCCGAAAAAGAGTTTTTCTTTCTGAATACCCATTTGGATCACATGGGGCAGATCGCTCGTCATGAAGGGGCTTCTTTAGTCTTAGAGCAGGTAAAGCAGCTTGCCGGAAATCTTCCGGTAATTGTTACTGGTGACTTTAATGCTGTTCCGACCGATGATCCGATCAAAGTCTTAACAGATGAAAAAGATCTTCGGCATTTGACACATACCCGTACATTGGCTCCTTTGTGCTACGGGCCTGAGTGGACTTTCCACGACTACGGGCGTGTTCCTTTGGACGAACGTGTATGGATTGATTATATCTTTATAAAAGGTAATATCAAAGTGCTTCGCCATGGTGTTTTGACTGAAAGTTTGGGTAACTTGTATCCTTCAGATCATTGTCCTGTTATATCGAGATTACTTGTTCAGTAAATGTTATGAGTTCCGTAGATGTATTAAGAGAAATTACACCGCTTTCACCGGAAGACTGTTTCCTTGTGATGCAGCGGCCTAAGCGTAGTTTTTCCTATCCGCTTCATGTGCATCCGGAATTTGAATTGAACTATTTGGAGAATGCTGGTGGTGCGATCCGAATCGTTGGTGATTCGGTGGAGGAGATGGAGGATCTTGATCTATTACTGGTTGCAGGTGGAGCCAAGCATGCTTATTCAAACCACAAATGTCTGAGTGCGGATATTTTGGAAATTACAATTCAGTTCCATGCCTCTCTTTTTGATAGTCTAATCAACAAGCGTCATTTCAAAACTATAAAGGATATGTTTGAGAAAGCCTCATGCGGTCTTGTTTTTAGTCGTGAAATGGTTTTGCGTATTCAACCTGAGTTGAAAAAGCTATCGAGTGATAAGCCGGATTCGTTTTATAATTTATTACGTTTGATAGAAATACTCAAGACTTTGTCGTTAGATGAGAAGGCACGCAAGTTAAACGCTATCAATACTGTAGAAAACTTTAGCAATATAGATAATGATCGCTTGGATACGATCATGTTATTTTTGCATGAAAATTATCAGCGTCCGGTTTTATTATCCGAACTTGCTTCGTTAATAAATATGAGTGAAGCGTCACTTACCCGGTTTCTGAAAAAGTGGACGGGAAAAACTTTTATTGACAATTTGAATGACATTCGTATAGCTGAAGCGGTGTGCAGACTGATCGACACAAGTGATACAATAGCAGAAATATGCTATAAATCTGGTTTTAATAACTTATCGAATTTTAATCGGGCTTTTAAGCGACGAAAAGGTAATACTCCTACCGAATATCGTGAAAAATATGCACGTACTCGTTTTAGGGTTTGAAACATGATTTTAAACTAATTCACAGAATAGATAAATTATATGTGACGGAATAGTATCATATAATGATAAAATAGTATTTGGTGGTTAATTGCATGAGACATATCTTTGTAATGTTGAATAAACAATGAAATTACTAAGACGAATAGCCTTAGTTTAAGCGTCGAGATTATAAAATATTAAACACAATAAGGTATTTTTTTACATTGGTCTAAAGAATTGAGAATTAAAAACACAACTGAAAAAGGGCTGCCTGTGAAGGTAGCCCTTTTTATTTGATACTATTCCGATTTTAATATGTATATTTGTCTTAGAATATTTATAATCAAATATAGAAATATGGAAAATAACAAACCGACAAATGAGATTCAGGTAGAGCTGTCAGAAGAGATGGCTCAGGGAACGTATGCAAATCTGGCAATTATATCACATTCTTCATCCGAGTTCATACTGGATTTTATCCGTGTTGTACCGGGGGCCCCGAAAGCACAGGTGAAAAGCCGCGTCATTCTGACTCCGGACAATGCAAAACGACTTTTGTTCGCTTTGCAGGATAATTTGGCAAAGTTTGAAGAACAAGCGAGTGGTAAAACCGCCAAGTTTGAAGATTTTGTTCCTCCTATCGGAGGTGTGAAAGGGGAAGCCTGATTCCCGGACAGAAAATAAAAAAGGTCGCTCAACCGGAGCGACCTTTTTATTTGTAAGTGTGTGATTATCCGAGTCTCTTGTTTATAACGATATGACCGATATAACCCAGAATAATGACTCCTAGACCGGTAAGAAGAATAGTATTTGACAATCCTCCGTTAATTGCCGGTACAGCCAAAATGATAACACCGATAAGGAGTACGATTACCCCCAGATTTTTCAATAATTCGTTCATGGTGATAGATATTTTATATATTATTTTTTTTCTACCGCAAATAAAGCAATAATAACCCGATTGCAAAAATATTTTGGGACAAAAATGATGAAACCATTGAATTTAGCTTTTATATTTGTGAAATAATACAGTTATATATGCTACGAATACTTTATATGCTCTATTTATGGTTGTTTGTGGTCCCAGTTTTTGTGGTATTGACCATATTGACAGCCCTTACGGTTATTGTGGGTTGCCTGTTAGGCGGGGAAAGAATATTTGCTTATTATCCGGGAATGATCTGGTCATGGTTGACTTGCCATTTGGCCCTTTGTCCGGTGAAGGTGAAAGGACGGGAAAATATAGACCGGAAGAAATCGTATGTTTTTGTAGCCAACCACCAGGGAGCTTTTGATATATTCCTTATATATGGTTTTTTAGGTGTTCCGATCAAGTGGGTGATGAAAGCTGGTATTGCTAAAATTCCGTTTGTAGGAGCTGCTTGCCGAGCAGCCGGTTTTATCTTCGTCGATAATTCGACACCGAAAGCTGCTGCCCGCAGTGTGTTGGAGGCAGAGCGTAGCCTGAAGAACGGGGCATCGGTGGTGGTATTCCCGGAGGGTTCACGTACTTATGATGGAAAGATGATCCGTTTTAAGAAAGGAGCTTACCAGATGGCAGCCGACCAGCATTTACAGATTGTCCCGATCACCTTGAACGGACCTTTTGACGTATTACCGATTGGTTCATTGAATATTCACCGTCACAAGATGGAAATGGTCATTCATCCGCCTATCCCGACCGAAGGGATGGATGCTTCCCATAAAGGATTGCAACAGATGGCTGATAAAACACAAGACATCATTGCGTCAGCCTTATGGGAGCAATATAGATAAGGCTATTTCCAGGATTTTAAAATACCACGTTTACAGACACTCAGACTGAACCCGACGTTATCTCCATAGAGTGAACCAGCATCTGCGGCTACAGCTCCTGTGAATTCCCAACCTTGCAGGCGTGGATGGTGATATTTGACTTCCACCTGTCCGGAATTGCTTCTTTTGTTATCCAGAAACGGGGCATAAGGTTTTCCCCAGCTATTCATGAGTGTGTATCTGAGGCGATAGGAAACCATTGGCGACAGGTCTCCTTCAAATGCCAAATGCCAGGCACGGACACGTGTATTCTTGAAATCCACATCCCCGTTCGTATTATATTGAGGGGAAGTCAGAAGTGGTGATCCTATACCTTGTCCGAAATAGGAAGAACCGGTTATGTATTCTATATTATTGTAATAATCATCTCCGCCACCACCCGGACCTTGATATTTGTCATGGTCGAAGATGATAAAATGGAAAGGCCCGCTCTGATTGCGGGTGACCAAATATTCCGTTACAACCTTCTTTAGCCAAGGAAGGCGTGGTAGATCCAACTGTACTCCCCAAAGTCCATCTGTCCCGTTCCCGAATATCATTCCGGATTTATCTTCGAAGTAATGCTGGTGATAAGCCGCCAGTTTCCAGTTCGGCATCGTATATTCCAGTTTGAAATCGTATGAACCGAAATGATTGCCAAGCACATTAATCTGGTCTGACAGAGTAGCATCGTCTCCACCTTCGCTACCACAAACCACCCGGATAAAATCTTTCAGGGAATGAGGTTGTACGCCTATTTTCGGATTGCTGGATGTTCCACCCCACTGTGCCCAGTGTTGCACGCCGATAATACCGGAAAGCGGAAAATTATTTTGTGTGTCCTTGATGCGGACATAAAAAGATTTATGATGCCAAAGGGCGTTCTTTACATAGGTTTGTTTCCCATTGGAGAAATCTTCCAGATATCCGGTATCGAAAGACTTGCCTACCGCAAAATCTCCCTTTACCTGCATCCAGCCCTTTGTGAGCGGTACAATGGTAAATTCCGGCATACTCAGTTTTATTTCCGGAATCGGGCGTGCGTTAGGAGAAAGAACCATGTCACCGGAACTGAGGGAATGATCCCAAAGCGAATGTCGGTTTTCTTTGCTTCCCACACTCAGAAGCATACTTTTATATCCTAACTCGGCATATATCTGCTGAATATACACATTGCGGTAGCGAGGTACGGCAGCGACGATATCCAGCCCTGCACTCCAGCGAAATCCCTTCCCTAAATGTTGCTGATGAAAAACTCCGGCGTTTAGATAACCGTTGTTGGCGTCCAGAGGAACTATCCCGTACCGATTGCTTACCATCCAGAATGGAGTAGTCGATCCGCTGCTGGCCGATCCGAAAACTTCGGCTTTATATGAGGTTGCATCTTCTACTTCTTCCGTCTGTGCAAAAGTGTTTGCAGCGTGGAGAAGAGCGGCAACTGCAATGATTGTCTGTAAGGCTTTCATTCCATATTTATTTTAACCGGACAAAGGTAAGGATTAAAACTTACCGGCCGATATCTCATTTCGAAAAGAAGTATAAGCATTCTGAAAATACAAATATCAGAATAATTAATGTTTATTTTCCCGGTAACCAGTCGAATACTGTGCGATATACATGGTCGCGCGAGTCCTTTTCGGAGAGTATCAAGTCATGAATCCCGTTCTGTATCGTGTCGCGTGTAACATAATTGCCCAATTTTTGTCCGTATTTTTGAATATCATGTACATCCAGCACGATATCGGAAGACAGATACTCGTTGTTCCATTCTTTTGTTTCCGGGAACGACTTGTTTGACGACATTACCAGTACCGGACAGTCCAGGTCGATCCCTTTCTGCACTGTTTTCTGTGCCTCTTGTATGGCATTTATCCATCCGGCTTTTTTCGGATGCCCATTCATCATCTTCCAATCCGTATTATATACCCATTCCCCTTTGAATCGTTTGAGTAGGCTATGAGCATACGAAGCATCTCCGTATCCTTGTACGGTCAGGTTTGGAAATAGTTTCCCGATGCAGGAAACTACAGGGATTACGATCTTTTCCATCATCCATCCGAAATTCCAGTCCAGAAAAGGGCTGTTTAATATCAATCCGTCAACGGGAAGTTTTCCTTTTTTGCTGTCCAGATAATATGGCGTAATCAATCCACCGGTAGAATGTGCCATTAGCAATATTTTGTCATTCCCTTCTTCCTTAATGATGGCAAGAGCAGTATCGAGGTCTGCAAAATACTCTTTCAAGCTTTTGCAGAAGAAAGGATTCTGGTTCGGCAGGATCGAGCGTCCGTACTTGCGGAGGTCCATAGCATAAAAGTTATAACCGTGGGCATTCACGCTGTCACCCAATTGCTTTTGAAAAAAATAGTCGTTGTAGCCATGTATATACAGGATTGCCTGTTTGGTCTCCGGCAACTGCGGTTTCTTGACAAGTGTGCAGACGACTTTTCCCTCGTAATCATCCGGCATCTGAATGGTCCGGCGCAGATAATTGTCCCCCAACACATCCGGAATGTATTGGGCGTACATTATAGAGACGAAAAGCAGTAATAAGATCGTAAAGTATAGTTTCCGTGCCATATCTGTTTTTTATTTCTTTACTATAACGCGTTCATCCTGATGTTTGTTGCAGGTGAAGGCTACAAAAATACAATCTTCTTTATATATCTTGGGTTATCTGTTGTAACATTTGTTTCTAATGACTAACTTGCAGGGCAAAAATACAGAAAGGCTGATACTCGGAGTTTAGAATGAAAAATGCGTTGCTTATTATTTGTTTTATCCTTACACAAGTTTCTGTTGTAAGCGGAGTTGTTGCGAATGAGCTTGATGATTTGCGACAAGAATTGAAAAACTTGCCGGATAGCAGTAAATTGATAAAGTTGAATGAGCTACTTTATCAGAATAACCGTAACAGGGTGTTTAAAACCTACGCAGACCTGCTATTGGAAGAGGCCCGGCGACAAAAGAACGATTTCTATAAAGGGAACGCTTTATTATCGATCATGCGCTATTACTATTCCAAAAATCCGGACAGCTTGCGTTTTTATCTGAAACAAGCCGAGCCAATTTATTTAGCTACTAATCGGATAGAAGATCTATGCCGGGCGAAAGGTTGGAATATCTATACTTTGATCTCAGGAGGAACGCATGACCAGGTAATTGGAGAAGTAGAGAGTTTGAAGGAATTGGCTACCCGTCTCAACTATCCGGAAGGGGTCGATATGGCCAACCAGGCCTTAGCCAGTTTTTATTTCAATATCGGATTGAAAGATGAAGGTATCCGTTTATGTAATGAAATCTTGCAAGGAATGGAAGAACGTGGAGCCTCCCGTGTTCGCCGGTTCTATTTGTTACGTTTGTTGTTAAATCAAAAACCTGAGCAGGAATACTTGTTCAAGCTTGATACCTGTATAAAGAACTGCGAAGAAGAAGGAATCACCCAGCTGGATGCGGAGCATTCGCTAACTTATCTGAAACATGCTTATCATCTTTACTCCGTACAGTATTATATAGCCTGTAAAGACTCTTCGCAAGCCTATTTCCATTTGCAGAAGTTAGGCGAATTAGAGAAACGGTACAATATGAATACGGAAAGGATCATGGCACAGTTTCTCTGGATGAGTTATTATAATCTGGTCGGCGAGTATGACAAGGCATTGGTGATTATCGACCAGTTGAAACATATTCTGTTGAGCAACAAGCGTTATAATGACTGGGTTACGGTGGAAGCTATCAGAGCCGATATCTATTATAAAATGGGAAGAGGAATGGAGTCAGCCAAGGCTTACAGAGACTCGAAAGCCGTACATGATTCGGTTATCCAAGCCCAATATTATGAAGATCTGGCCAAGTTGAGAACACAACGTGAAGTTGATAAGTTGGAGTTACAAAGCCGGAAACTGGAGCTGGAAGCTGAAAAGTCTCGTGTCCGATCCTGGATATTCGGTAGTGGTGCCATCATCTTGCTCCTGCTTTGCGGGGTGTTGGGATTCCTGGCTTATTCCCGTCACCGTTATGGAGCCCGTTTGAAAATTGCAAAAGAAAAAGCGGAGGAAGCGGATCATTTGAAGTCTGCCTTTCTTGCCAATATGAACCATGAGATACGGACACCATTAAATGCAATAGTCGGTTTTTCGCAAGTAATAGCCGAGGAAAGTGATATAGAAACACGCCGGGAATTTGCCAAGATCATCCAAAACAACAACGAACTGTTGCAGCGTTTGATAGAGGACGTACTGGATATTTCGAAAATAGAATCGAACACGCTTACATTCGTATTGACGGATCAGGATTTGCAGGCATTGATGAAAGACCTTTATAGCATTATGTCGTTACGGATATCTGAAAACGTAGAACTACAGTTGGACGATTGTCCTCGTTTTACGCTTCGTACGGACCGGAACCGACTGACACAAGTGTTGGCGAACTTGTTGACCAATGCTATCAAGCATACCCACGAAGGTTATATCCGTTTTGGTTATAAGGTGGTGGCTGGCGAGATCTGTTTTTATGTAGCGGATACGGGCGAAGGAATACCGGAAGACCAGTTGGAGCACGTGTTTGACCGTTTTGTCAAACTGACGGAATGGACAACAGGTGTCGGTTTGGGGCTTGCTATCTCCAAAGCCCTGGTGGCGAAGCTTGGCGGTCGTATGGAAGTTTGTTCCAAACAGGGAGAAGGTTCTACTTTTAGTGTTATTTTTCCTGTGTGATCCATTCTCTGCCACTCCCATCCTTGAAGAGATGTTGTTAATAGGCAAAATTAATCCGGTGGAATTTGGGTAATTTTATTAGTAAAAGTTATTTTTGCAAAGTTAACAACACATGCACTTGTACTTGGAGAATCGGAGAGACATAATAAATCCTTTTGAAATTAATTCGGAAATGAATTTTGGCGTCTTTTACAATGCGTACTATCAACGTTTTGTAAGGTATGCTTTTTATTATGTAAATGATTTGCAGGCGGCCGAGGATTTGACGCATGATGCTTTGTTGTACTATTGGGAGAATAAACACAAGTTGCCTGCCGATGCGGACGTCTTGGGATATATATTAGAGTCCGTCAAGAATAAATGCCTGAATTATCTGAAGCATATCCAGGTGGAAGTCGAATACAGCAAGAAACGTACAGAGTTGCATGACTGGGAAATCACAACGCGTATCCAGACATTGGAAAACGAAAGCTACAGCACGATCTTTTCTAAAGATATAATGAGAATCGTCATGGAATCTTTATCCGAATTACCGGAACAGACTCGTCATATATTTGTTTTGAATCGTCTGGATTATAAATCAAGGAAAGAAATAGCGACAACCTTAGGTGTTTCCCAACAAAAAGTAGATTATCATATCAATAAGGCCAATGATCATCTCCGCTTGAAACTGAAAGACTATATTCCCCTGATACTGTTATTCTTGAATTAGGCATATCTGAACTTCTCTGTTTTCGACATTGTCGAGAATATATACGGCGTTGTCGTGTATATTCTCGGCATTGTCGTATATATACACGACAACGTCGAAAACAAACTACACTTGCATCAGCTTTGAAATACAACGTATTGCCTTGTGGAACTTGCGTCATTGTTTTGAAAAATAGTTGCCGGTAAGCAAAAAAAGTTCTGTTACGGTTGGGATTTTTCTTTGATGAGTTGCTCTATTTATAGAAACAGGAAAAGAGAAACGATGCAAATAGATCAACACATACTTATTCGTTACTTTCTGAAGCAGGCTTCGGAAGAAGAAAAGGAGGTAATACGGCAGTGGATTGAAAGCAGCGAAGACAACCGCCGGCGTTTTATCCGGGAGCGGATTCGTTTTGATGCTTCCATTTTGGTAGACGAAGCTGCGGTTGAGCCTTCCACTAAAATTACTTCCGGCAAGCGTTACCGGCTACATCCTGCATTGAATTGGTCTTTAAAAGTGGCCGCTTCGATTTTGATTTTATTGGGAAGTTTTTATCTGTATGATAATTACCGGATGGCTCGATTGGCACAGACTCTACAGTGTGTATATGTCCCGGCTGGCAACCGTACTAATATCCAGCTTCCGGATGGTACGAGTGTCTGGCTGAATGCCAACACGTCTCTCCGTTATCCGATGGCTTTTGCAGAAAATAGCCGGGAGATAATGTTGGACGGCGAAGCTTATTTTGAAGTGGCGAAAGATAAAAAGCCTTTTATTGTCAAAACGAGCAAATATGACGTGGAGGTGCTGGGGACAACTTTTAATGTCGAGGCTTACAAAGACAAGCCGAATTTCCGGACGATGCTCTATGAAGGTAAAGTCAAGCTCTATAATACGAAGAATCCGAAAGCAGTCTACCTTTCTCCGGGACAGACAGCGGAATTGATGGGTGAATCGTTGCGAGTCGTCCCAACAACGGCTCCTAACAGCTATCGTTGGAAAGACGGCCTGATCTATATCGAAGACAAGTCTTTTAATGCGATCATGGAACTGTTTGAAAAGTTCTATGATGTGCGGATCATAGTCAACAACAAAGCAGTGAAAGATTTAGGCTATCGTGGGAAGCTCCGGATATCCGATGGAGTGGATCATGCTTTGCGCGTCTTGCAAAATGACTTTCCTTTCAAATATAAGCGGGATGAAGAGAGAAACATCATATATATTAACTGATAAAATCGATTTGCCTATGAGGAAGGACACATGAGAAACACGTAAAAAAGAACCGGCAGTTGCGCCAACAACCACCGGCTCTCCAGTACATTAAAGTAAATATACTTAATAATTTAAAATCACAAACAAAGATATGAAAAATTATTTTTTACCTGGGTCTTTTCCTAAAAAAGATTCAGGGAGGAATCAAATACGCAGAGTTATGAGATTGACTACCTGTTCTTTACTATTATGTTCATGTTTCGCTTTGGCCGGTCAGGCAAATTCTCAAAATGCGAAAATTAGCTTGAATAAAAATCAAGTACAATTGGAGGATATCCTAAATGAAATTGAAAATCAGACAGATTATTTGTTTATTTCAAACCGGGATGTTAATCTGAAGCAAAAAGTATCAATATCTGCATCAGATAAGCTAGTTCAGGATGTTCTAAATGAAATATTAAAAAATACAGGATTAACTTTTACTATAGAGGGAGTGAATATTATTCTTACTCGAAAGGATGAGAATATGTTGATAGTCCAACAACAGGATAAGAATATATCAGGAAAAGTCGTAGATCAAAATGGTGAACCTATTATAGGAGTAAACGTTGTAGAGAAGGGAACGACTAATGGGGTTATATCTGATTTAGAAGGGAGTTTCTCCCTCAATGTTGCGTCTAACGCAACATTAGTTTTTTCTTACATAGGTTATAAATCACAAGAAATTAAAATTGATAATCGTCTTTTATATAATGTTGTACTTAAAGAAGATGTCGAAGCTTTGGATGAAGTTGTTGTTGTCGGATATGGTACAGCGTTAAAAAAAGATATTTCTGGTTCTGTTGTTCGTGCAGATTTGGATGTATTGAAAGAATCTCCGAACGTAAGTTTTGCATCAGCTTTGCAAGGGACAGTTCCTGGGATGAATGTAGGAGCGGTGACACAAGCTGGTACAGATCCTGAAATGACAATTCGTGGTCGTACATCTATTTCTGGTGCAAACTCTCCTTTGATTGTCTTAGATGGAATTATTTATAGAGGAAATTTGGTAGATTTGAATATGAATGATATTGAGTCTATAGACATTCTAAAAGATGCAAGCTCTGCTGCTATTTATGGTTCTCAAGCCAGTAATGGTGTATTGCTTATTACATCAAAAACCGTGAAAGCAATGAGTAAACCTATCATTGAATATAACGGCTCTTTTTCTATTCAACAATCTGCAAATAAAATAAATTTAAATAATAGGGAAGGTTATTTGCAACAAATTGCAGATGTTAAAATTTCAGAGAGTAGGATGGGAGAAGATTTACTTACTCCGAATCCGGATTGGGATGTGACTAAATATTTTCAAGATAATCTGGAAACCGAGGGCTTTCTGAATGGAAGAAATACAGATTGGTGGGATTTGGGTACAAATAATCTCCCGTATATTAATACTCAGAACTTGAGTATAAGAGGGAAGAACGAATTGAGTAGTTATTTCTTCTCAATAGGATATACGGATCAAGAAAACTTAATGAAAGGAGATGAGTACCAGCGATATAATATTCGCATGAATTTAGATACAAAAGTGACAGATTGGTTGAAGATCGGAGCTCAAACATTTTTTACGTTTAGTGATTACTCAGGAACGAATTTATCTTACGACAAAATAAGACAGTTACCTCCTTTGAGTCCGGTTACAGATGAAAATGGGGAAAACATAGTTTATGTATACAAAACATCACTAAATCCTTTATTAGATCTTCAGCAAGATAACGTTGATAAGAGATATAATTTATGGGGAAACTTTTATGCAGATGTTGATATTCCGTTTGTAAAAGGGCTGAATTATCGATTAAACTTTTCACAAAACCTGATAAATAATAAGGACTTTCAATTTAATCCTTGGGGAAGTGATTTGACAGGAAGCGGATCGAAAGCAAACGATAGTCAATATAGTTGGACAATCGATAATATTGTTACATATAAACATAGTTTTGATGAACATGATGTAAATGCTACATTTGTATATGGTGCTGAAAAACGTGTGTATGAATCAACATCTGCTTCTGGAAGTAATTTTAGTAATGATGTCTTAGGTTTCAATAATTTGAGCGCGGCAGATGCTGCATTGCAAAAAATAGCATCTTCAGCATGGCAAGAAACTAGTTTATATACAATGTTTCGTTTGGGGTATACGTATAAGGATCGTTACACTTTTACTGGGACAATCAGAAGAGATGGTTTTTCTGGATTTAGTTCATCAAATAAATTTGCCATTTTTCCATCTGCAGCAGTAGCTTGGCGTCTTAGTGAGGAAGAGTTTATTAAAGATAAAAAGGATTGGATTGATGATCTGAAATTGAGATTTTCTTATGGTGTGAATGGGAACCGGACACTATCCCGTTACCAAACAATGGCAACAATGAAATTTGTTGACTCTTATTTGTATGGAGATGGTGCTCCTGCGGAAAAAGGCTCTTTTATAAATACAATGGCAAATGATGATTTAAAATGGGAAACAACAAAAACGTTTAATATAGGAAGTGACTTCTCATTTTTGGGTAATAGAATATTTGGATTTTTAGAATTCTATAAGTCTAAGACGGAAGATTTGCTGTACAATGTAAATATTCCCTATATGAATAATAATATCAATTCGATAGCAACTAATATAGGAGAATTATCCAATTGGGGTACTGAATTGAAAGTAACAGGGGTTCCGATTAGTAATGAAGATTTTAGTTGGGATATTACGTTTAATTTTTCATTAAATAGAAATAAAGTAAAAAGTATTCTAGGAATTGATGCGGATGGGGATGGAAAAGAAGATGATCTAATCTCAAGCAAAATTTTTATAGATAAGCCTTATGGAGTTTGTTATGACTTCAATGCTATTGGAATGTGGCAAATTGAAGATTATAATGCTGGTGTTATACCCAATGGATTTACGTATGGAACATATAAAATAGAGGATATAGATAAAGATGGTAGTATTACCGCTGCTAATGATCGTAAAATATTAGGTTATTCGGATCCTTCTTATCGTTTTAGTATTCAGAATACATTTAGATATAAAGATTTTGAACTAAAATTTTTACTTAATTCTATTCAGGGAGGTAAAAATTATTATTGGGCAAATTCAGGATCTGCTATTCCTGAACCAGATGCGGCATATCAAAATAATATTTTTAAATTTGATTATTGGACTCCTGAAAATCCAAATGCAAAATATAGGCAATTAGGATATTTTTCACCTTCGGTAGGTTATTCTTTTCATCCTTATACGCAAAGAAGTTTTGTCCGATTACAGGATTTGACTTTCTCTTATAGAATACCAAAGAAAGTATTGAATAAGGTAGGTATAAATAACTTTAAAATTTATCTTAGTGGAAAGAATCTGTTTACTATTACTAAATGGGATGGAATGGATCCTGAGACTGGTGTGGGAATCCAAGGTGGATATCCTCTGTTAAGAACTTACTCAATTGGTGTTAATTTTGATTTTTAAATGATTTTGATATGAAATATTTATTTAGTTTTATACTGTTTGTGGTGATTGCTTCATCATGTAATGAAAGTCATTTTCTTAAAGAGAAACCTCTTTCTATCTATACACCTGAAAATTCATTGGTAACATTGCAAGATTTTCAGGGAGCAGTTAATACTCTATATAATAAAACCCGTTTTTTATTTCATGAACAAACAGCTCATGAAAGATATATGTTTTGGTATGGAACAGATTTGTGTTTTGGTGCTGCTGATTATTATGCAAACTCCAGATTAAATAATTATGAAGCAACGATGATTCCAACAGAACCAGGTGTTTTAAACTTTTGGAGGTACACTTATGCAATCGTTAATCAATCAAATTTGATTTTGTCTCGCTTAGAAAGCTCAGGATTGTCGGATAGTGAAACAACGGCAATAAGAGGAGAAGCTCTATTTTTTAGGGCTTTTGGATATCGAATTTTGGCAAATTTATTTGGAGGAGTTCCTCTTATCTTGGAAGAGATTACAAGTCCTCGAAGAGATTTTGTCAGAGCTACACGAACTGAAATATATGAACAAGCAAAAACAGACTTAATAGAATCTATTTCTTTATTAGCAGATATTGACAACGTGAAGGATGGTAAAGTTTCAAAGCAAGTAGCTCAACACTTATTGGGCGAAATTTTGATTTCTTTGGAAGAGTATGATGATGCTGTATCTGTTCTTTCTTTAGTAATTAATCATCCGGCTATGGCATTGATGACGGAACGTTTTGGAACTAAAATAGATGAACCCGGAGATGTTTGCTCTGATTTACATAAGACCGGTAATCAAAATAGAAGTACTTCCGAAAATAAAGAAACTTTGTGGGCTCTTCAATGGGATTATTTAAATTTTGCATCTACTGCTGGTGATGAAAGACCTCGAATGATTTTACCTTATTATAATGCCATAAATATCACAGTGGAGGATGAAACAGGCAAGAAGGTGACAACACCAGCTTTTCACTTAACAGCAGAAAAGGGAGGACGAGGAATTGGTTGGGCTCAGCCGACTTATCATATGACCCATGGAGTGTGGACGGATGATACAGATTTGAGAAATTCTTCGTATAATATCATTCGCGACATGAGGATTGATAATGAAAATTCTCCAGCATTTGGAAAGTGGTTCGTTGCGGATGGTTTTGTTTCTCAAACGGATACGATCCGAATGTGGTATCCTTTCTTCATGAAAGTGACAGGAGATGTGCCGGAAGAACTGTGGGAAAAGGATAGTAATGGGAATCCTAAACTCACCAAATTTGGTGAGCATATTGTTATAAATAATACGACTTCTTCTTATAGAGAAACCTATGTGTTCCGTTTGGCTGAAACTTATTTGTTGAGAGCAGAAGCTTATCTTGCAAAGTCTGATATAGAGAATGCTACCTCAGATATAAATGTAGTACGTGCTCGAGCACATGCAGAGTTAGCAAAGTCTTCTGAAGTTGATATTGACTATTTGTTGGATGAGCGATTGAGAGAATTGTCATTTGAGGAACTGCGTATGTGCACATTATGTAGGATGGGGAAATTAGCAGACCGCAATAGAAAATATAATCCATTGTCAGGTAAATCAATAAAAGATTATCATAATTTGTGGCCGATTCCATTTTCTGAGATAGAGTCGAATGTCTATGCGGTATTAGAACAAAATCCAGGTTATACTAATTAAAAAGATTAATAATGAAAAAAACAGTAGTGATTTTTATTTTTATTATTTCTTGTATTTTTAATTTATTGGGGAATAATAAAATAGATAGAAAGGCTCTTGTTTTACGACATAATATAGTATTGACAAAGGCTGAGGCTTTATCTCCGTTGTCTGTGGGAAATGGCCATTTTTGTAGTACTGTCGATGTTACAGGTATGCAGACTTTTCCGGAGTTTTATCAACAAGGTATTCCGCTGTCGATTATGTCTGAATGGGGATGGCATAGTTTCCCTAATGTGGATAATTATAAGTTATTTGATACATTTGACTTTTTACAAGCATCGGATAAGCGTGTTCCTTATCCGATGAAAAGCTCTTCTGGATATGAGTTCCTTCGTGCTAACCCTCATCAAACGGGGTTAGCTTTGGTTGGGCTGGAAAAAATTGGAGGAAAATTGTCTCTTGATGACTTGGAGGAAACTGTTCAAACATTAAATTTGTGGGAAGGTTTACTGGATAGCCGATTCAAGATGTCTGGCGAAGTGGTTGAGGTGACAACGCTTTGTCATCCTTATATGGATCGATTGGCTTATAAGTTGAAGTCCAATTTATTTTCTTCAAATGAATTGGGAGTTCGGATTCGATTCCCTTTCCCGAGTGCGACATTTAGTAAAGATCCAGCTTCTTTAGAAAATGATGAACTTCATCTATCAGAGATTGTAAGAAGTAGTGAGCAATCTTGGGTAATTAAGCATCAAGTGAATGATTTTGTATATTATTGCCGTATACAAACATCAGCGAAGGTTACATTGCAAGAAGTAGATAGTCATGATTTTTTGTTGAAAAATTTGAATGAAGATGAATTTACCTTATTGATAGATTTCTTGCAAGAAGATCCAGGGGATGATTTTCTGGATGATTTTTATGCCACATTGAATGTGAATAGAATTGCTTGGTCTAATTTTTGGATGAGTGGTGGAGCTGTTGATTTGTCTGAGAGTAAAGATCTACGGTGGAAAGAATTGGAACGGAGAATTGTCTTATCTCAATATTTGACAGCCATTCAATCTCGTCAAAAATATCCACCTCAAGAGACAGGATTGACATGTAATAGTTGGTATGGAAAGTTCCATTTGGAAATGCATTGGTGGCATTCTGTCCATTTTGCATTATGGAATAGATCAGCTTATTTGAAAAAAACGTTGGATTGGTATGAGAATATATATAATGTTGCAAAGTCATACACGGTTCAGCAAGGTTATAAAGGAGTCCGTTGGCCTAAAATGATAGGGCCGGATGGTATAGAGTCTCCATCAAAGGTTGGTCCTTTGTTGGTTTGGCAACAGCCTCATTTGATTTTTTATTGTGAATTGCTTTATCGTGAGAATCAGAGTTTGGAATTTGTGGATAAGTATAGTAAATTGATTGAAGCAACTGCAGATTTCATGTTTGATTATGCTAATTGGGATAGTGTGAAGAAATGTTATGTGTTAGGCCCTCCTATTATTTCAGCTCGTGAAGGAAACAGTGGAACATTTCGAAAAAATATCAATCCAACTTTTGAGTTGGCATATTGGAGTTGGGGATTGAAGAAAGCGAATGATTGGAGAGAGAGGAGGGGACGGAAACGGAATTCTGATTGGGATCGAATGGCTGAACAAATGGCTCCTTGGCCTATTGTAGATAATGTCTATGTAGAAGCAGAGTCTGTATTAGAGAAAGATGGGGGGCATCCAACACAATTGGCAGCTTATGGCTTTTTACCTGAAAGTTCGTTCTTGAATAAAGAGGTAATGCGTAAGACATTGATTCATGTAATGGAGCATTGGGACTGGAAAGATACATGGGGGTGGGATTATCCTTTAATGGCGATGACAGCTGTGCGTTTGAATGAACCGGAATTAGCGATAGATGCGTTACTTATGGATGTATCTAAAAATACATATTTACCTAATGGACATAATTATCAGACACCAGAGCTACCTTTATATTTACCAGGTAATGGCGGCTTATTATCGGTTGTTGCTATGATGTGTGCCGGCTGGGATGGGTGTAATATTAAGAATCCAGGATTCCCTAAAAATGGAGAGTGGAATGTTAAGTGGGAAGGATTAAAACCTATATTTTAAATTGTACTTTGTACGGGGTGGATTTATGGTTATATTCTTAAATGAGATAAGATATAATTTGTATAGTTAAAAGGGCGTAGGAATGACTTTGCCTGTTTGGGGTGTGTAGGCCTATCAATAGAGAAGTTCAGTTCCTACACCTTTTGTGTTTATCAGTGAAAGGTTTATTTTGGGGGAGGATTGATTTAAAAATAGTTAGAAATATTATTTCGGGTTAGATTATTTATATTTTTGACAAGATAAATCTTATATGTAAACAATAATTTAATACTTATGGTAAACCGACGAGCTTTTATAAAAAGATGTTTTGCATTGTATGGTAGTTTGCTGTTGATGCCAGCTTGTAAAAAAGAGATGGGGAGGCAGCAATATCGTTGTTTTTCTATTGATGAAAGTGAATGTTTGGGAGCTATTTGTGAGCAGTTTATTCCAACTGATGAATATTTGGGGGCGAAAGAGGCAGGGGTTGTTAACTTTATAGATAAGCTACTCTATCAGCGCTTTCCAGAGTTGGAGCCGGATTATAAAAAAGGGATTCAAGCTTTGGAAAAATACAGTATGGATGTATTTCAAAAAACTTTTGTGAATTTATCTTGGGAACAGCAATATACCGTATTGCAACAGATGGAACGGAAAGAACTACCTGAAACCTATTGGGAAGAGATACCACAAAAAAAATTTTTTGATATGGTTTTACGTAATACGATGCAAGGGTATTATGGTTCTCCTCGGCATGGGGGTAATAGAGATTATGTGAGTTTTCGTATGATGAGATTGGATTATCCATTATTAGTAGGGCAAAACAGATATGAGTAAAACGCAGAAAAGAGCTATTGTGATCGGCGCCGGTGCCGGTGGAGGTGTTGTTGCAAAGGAATTGGCCGTAAACGGTATACATGTGACTATTTTTGAACGGGGAGGTTGGCCTGTTTATGATGAACATATAAATGATGAATTGATTTCGCAGCGCGTTCAAGATTTAGGTTCGGCTTTTGGACCGGATTGGAAGAAAAATCCACGGGTTGTGATAGGCAATGATGGGAGAAAGAAGATCGTAACACCTCAGACTGGAGGATATAACCATGTGGCTGCCTGTGTTGGTTCGGGAACAGTCTCTTATGGTGCAATGGCTTGGCGTTTTATGCCGGAAGATTTTCGTATGAAATCTGAGTATGGAGAAGTTACTGGTTCGACTTTGACTGACTGGCCGATTACTTATGAAGAATTGGCTCCTTATTATAGTAAGGCGGAGCGTGAAGTTGGGGTATCAGGAGATATGTCGGATAATCCGTTTGCGCCGAATCGCTACGAACCTTATCCGATGCCAGCTTTTGAACAGAATAAGGATGGCAGGTTGATTGCGGAAACCTGTAAGCGGATGGGACTTCATCCATTTCCTATTCCTATGCTTCGTAACTCTGTTGCTTATAATAGGCGGGCTGCTTGTATCCGAAACAGGACTTGTTGCGGATATGCATGTCCGGTAGATGCCAAAAATGGAACTCATAATACAGTTATCCCGGTAGCGATGCAGACTGGAAATTGTGATGTGAAAACAAATTGTTTTGTTTTTAAAATACATACGGATGAAAAGCATCGTGCTGTGGCAGTTTCCTATTTTGATGAAAATAATAAAGAATGCCGGATGGAAGCGGATATAATTGTTGTTGCGGCTTCGGCAACCGAAACAGCACGACTTTTGCTTAATTCCAAATCGAACCGGTTCCCAAACGGGATCGGAAATGATAATGATTGGGTGGGGCGTAACTTGCAAGGACATGCCTACTGTGGAGCGAAAGGATTGTTTGATTATGACGTTCTTGATTTAAAAGGGCCAGGGGCTACGGTGGCTATTATGGATTATAATCATCATAATGAAGGTATTGTCGGAGGTGGTCTTCTGTGTAATGAATTTTATCAGATGCCTTACGCTTTTTCGGGAGACAGACCTTCCGGATATCCTCGTTGGGGCTTGGAACATAAGAAGTATCAGCGGGAAAATTATTATAGGGTTGCCCGTATGCATGGGCCAATTCAAGAAATTCCGAATTTTGATATGCGTGTAACGGTTGATGATACGGTGAAAGACTTTTGGGGGATTCCTGTGGTTGCCATATCCGGGGCACGTCATCCGATCGATCAGAAGCATGTAGAGTTTCTTTCTGCCAAGGCGGAGGAGATATTGAAGGAAGCAGGGGCGAAGTTGGTTTGGAAACAAGGGAGTGGACATGGGCAGACCGGCGGACAGCATCAGGCAGGTACTTGCCGTATGGGGAATGATCCGGCCACTTCTGTAGTTGATAAATATTGCAGGGTTCATGATCTGGATAATTTGTATATAGCAGATGGTAGCGTGCTGGTGAATAACGGAGGCTTTAATCCGGTGCTGACCATTATGGCATTAGCGTTTCGGACAGGTGAACATATAGTTAAACAATGGACGGAAGGAGGTCAAGCATGAAAACACGTTATTGGATAGGGCTGGTTGTGGCAGGAGGAATTATAGCGGGGCTTGCCGGTTATAAAGTGTATGTTTCTTTGGATCCGGATCTGACTTGTGCTCAGTGTCACGAAGTGACGTCCGCTTGTCAGTTATGGAAAAGTTCCGCTCATTCGGATGTCCGTTGTGTGGACTGTCATGGAACGGCTTTGAGTGGCGGCATAAAAGGGCTTGCAGAAAAGACGGGTATGATATATAGTCATTTTACTAAAAAACAGACGAATGAAGATGTCAGTCTGAATGAAGAGCAGGTGTTGGCTGTTGCTGACCGTTGTGCTGTTTGTCATCAGGCAGAACAGGCGGCTTGGGAATCAGGGGCACATTCGACTACCTATAAGGATATTTTTATGGATGTCGAGCATAACCGGATGGAGAAGCCTTACTGGGATTGCTTTCGTTGTCATGGTATGCATTATGACGGGACGATTCATGATTTGATGTCCTTGGAAGGAAAGGCTGAAGATTGGCATCTGAAAAATGCTTCGCAGGCAGATCGTCCGGCTATGACTTGTCTGGCTTGCCATCAGGTACATGCCGAGCAACCTCAGAATAAACCATATGTCGCAAAGAATGAGAAAGAGCGTGCTGTCTCTTTGACAGATACGAGGTCTCCTGCTACTGCTTTGTATATGCGTTCGGAAAAACGGCATTTGCCATCTGATAAATTATATCGGACTACGATGTTCGATAAAGACTCTGTCGTGAAAGTTTCGGATGATCCGAATGCGTGGCTCTGTATGCAATGCCATGCTCCAAATAATCGCCGTGAAGTCGGTTCCGAAGACGATAAGACGCCTACCGGATTGTATGAAGGAATGAGCTGTCTGGATTGCCATAACCCTCATTCGAACCAGTTAAAGAACAATTATCGCAATGTCCATCTGAAAAAATGAAACCTTGATAAGTCCTAAATACTTGTTATAAGCAGATATAGATTAAAAAGATAGGGATTTGTTTGCAGAATAAAAAAAAGTCCCTACCTTTGCACCGCAAAAAATATTTAGTAATAACAATACAAAACAGCGTTTTATGAACAATTACGAAACCGTTTTCATTTTGACTCCCGTTTTGTCTGACGCTCAGATGAAGGAAGCGGTAGAAAAATTCACGAACATCCTGAAAGAACAGGGTGCTGAAATCGTGAACGAAGAAAATTGGGGTTTGCGCAAATTAGCTTATCCTATCGACAAGAAAACAACAGGCTTCTACCAGTTGGTTGAATTCAA
>CDZS01021028.1_pt1 | contig 22216 bp, 14 predicted proteins | sample 557751 | NCBI WGS metagenome assembly CDZS01 (sample SAMEA3182113, study PRJEB8094) | gut metagenome | biome: human; feature: gut; material: Stool; isolation source: human stools | place: Canada | collected 2013-05-07 | reverse complement strand
ATTTTTAATTCTTAATTTTTCATTTTTAATTGGAACTCGTTCATAAACCACGCCATCTGTTCGTCGACACTCATGTGGCTGTTGTCGAGCACGATGGCGTCGTCGGCCTGGCGCAGCGGCGATACGGCGCGGCTCATGTCGGCCTTGTCGCGCTCGCGGATGTTGCGTTCGACCTCCTCCATCGTCACCGACATGCCCTTGCCCGTCAGCTCCTTGTAGCGGCGGCAGGCGCGCACGGCGGTGTCGGCCGTCATAAACAGTTTCAGCTCGGCGTCGGGGAACACCACCGTGCCGATGTCCCGGCCGTCCATCACCACGCCCCGGCGGCGGCCCATCTCCTGCTGCATGGCCACCAGTTTGCGGCGCACCTCGGGGATGGCGCTCACGCGGCTCACGCAGTTCGAGACCTCGATGGTGCGGATCTTGCCCTCGACCAGATCGCCGTTGACGTAGATGTCGCTGGCCCCGCGCTCGGGGTTGAAGCGGAAGGTGATCGAAATGCGGTCCAGCAGCTTCACGACGGCCTCTTCGTCGACGATGCCCGAACGGATGGCCCCGTGCTCGAGGGCGTAGAGCGTCACGGCGCGGTACATGGCGCCCGTGTCGATGAAGATATAGCCCAGGCGGGCCGCGATGGCTTTGGCGAAGGTGCTTTTTCCGCACGACGAAAAGCCGTCGACGGCAATGATGATCCTGTGTTTAGTGTCCGACATTGGGGAATATATCAAAGAAGGTCGATAATATGGTGTAAATGCCTAATATGCCGATGATGAGTCCCGCGACGTGGTTGATCGTGAGCATGTGCCGCGGACGGAAGCGGCGGCGGAAGAGGTTGATGACGAAGGCCAGCAGGGTCCACCACGCCACCGCGCCGCCGAAGAACCCGGCGATGACGAACAGCGAGCGCATGAAGCCCCCGAAGGTGTGGTCGGCCATGTCGCCGCCCGAAATCTTGAACACCGCGAAGAAGGCCAGGATGTAGGGGATGACCATGATGAAATTGGCGATCGTAAGCCCGAAGATCGAGGCGAAATCCTGCCACAGCGAGGTTTTGCCCGCGCGGTTGCGGCGGATTTGCGGCACGGGATTCTGTGCGAAGATGAAAACGCCGACGATCACCACGAAGATGCCGCCGATCACCCGCAGCAGCGTGTTGTACTGTTCGATCTGGGTCTGGAGCATCGAGTAGAAGAACAGTGCGGCCATGGCCATGAACGTATCGGCGCAGGCGACGCCGATGCCTGAAACGATGCCCGAGCGGCGGCTTTTCGACAGCGTACGCTGGATGCAGAGCACTGCCACGGGACCTACCGTGATCGAAGCGGCGACGCCTACGCAGATGCCGCGGAACAGGGTTTCGACGATTTCAAATGCCATTTTTTCGGTTTGCTGCGCGTCAGCGACGCACCTGTTACTTACTATCGCCCCTGCGCGGAAGACGGCCCGGAAAAAGGCGTTGTCTTCGGCTCTGCGGCGGCTTTCCGTATTTGCGAAGCAAAGATACAAAAAAGCTCCGACATCCGCCTATGAAAAGGCAAAAAAAGGGTGCGGCGGGTTGTCCCGCGGGTCGGATATGTTGATAAAATATCGAAAACTTTGGCCCCGGGCTTGCATATCGTTCGTTGAAAATGAATAAATTTGCAGAAACAGTACTCCACAATGGCAGAGATGAAACAATTCGGCATCGATCTCGAACTGGACGACGCCGTGGCCCAGGGCCACTATTCGAACCTGGCGATCATATCGCACTCCACTTCGGAGTTCATCATCGACTTCGCGACGGTCCTGCCCGGTGTGCAGAAGGCGCGCGTCAAGAGCCGCATCATTCTTACGCCCGAGCATGCCAAACGGTTGCTGCGCTCGTTGCAGGAGAACATCGTGCGCTACGAAAGCAACGTGGGCAAGATCGAGATTCCCTCGCCCCAGCCCACGCCCGACGCGGGTCCCAAGATGGGTCAGGCCTGAAAACCGGCGGCGCTGCACGGCAGCGCCTTTTTTTGCGCCCGGCGCGTCGTGTCACGTTTTTGTCACGGCCGAAAATTTTGCGGCGTGGAAAAAAACGTTACTTTTGTGGCAAAAGTCCAGATTCCGCCATGCCCACACCCTCGCCGTCAGACCAGCGGTTGTTCGAAGGCATCCGATTCGGCAACGAGGCCGATTTCGAATGCTTCTTCCGGCGTTACTATCCCCGATTGGTGAACTATGCCGCCCGGTTCGTCGCCGGGCATGAAACGGCGTGCGATCTGGTGCAGGACAGTTTTGCACGCCTGTGGGAGCGGCGATGTGAACTGCGCGAACTGGATCTGGCCTCGCTGCTGTTCACGATGGTGCGCAATGCCTGTCTCAATTATCTGAAACACAGCGGTGTCGTGGCGCGTCACGAACTGGAGTACACGGCCCGCATGCGGGGTGAGGAGCGGATTTACAGCTACGATTTTTTGAGCGACGCCGAGCAGCCCTGCCTTTACGAGGAGTTGCAGCGCGAGGTGCAGAAGGCTGTCGACGCGCTGCCCGACCGCTGCCGCGAGGTTTTCCGGATGAGCCGCTTCGAAGGGCTGAAAAACCGCGAAATCGCCGCGCGGCTGGGCATCTCCGAGACGGCCGTCGAGAAACACCTGGCCCGTGCCGTCGGCCGGCTGGGCGAGCATTTGCGGCGAAGCTGTTCGTTCGAACTTTCGGTGGCCGTGCTTTCGTGCCTGCTGGCGAATTACCTGTAAAATCGGATAGACGATCATTGACCCGGCAGCGGAGATTTCTCTCTCCGCTGTTGTCGTTTTTTTTTCTTTTTGCGACTTTTTTTGATTTTTTTGTGATCGGGAGGGTTGGGGAAAGGCAAATTCGGTTGTTTTAAAATATGTAACGGAAATGGAAGAGATGAAATTCGATCAGGAAGAGATGCGGCGTCTGGCCGGACGCTATTTTGCGGGAGAGATCGCTGCCGAGGAGGAGCGCGAGTTGTTCCGCTTCGTCACCTCCGACGCTGCGTGCCGCAGGCAGTTCGCTGCGTGGCGGCTCGAATGGGAGGCGATGCCGGCATCGGACGCCGCGACCGACCGCGACTGGCGCCGCCTGCGGTCGCGTATCCGCCTGCAAGGGTCCGCGAGGAGCGCCCGTCCGGGGCGGTTCGCTGCGGTATGGCGTGCCGCGGCTGCCGTGGCGGTGGTGTGCGCGACCTTCTTCGGCGCGCGGCTCTACGACCGCCTGCTGCTGGAGCGCGCCACGGAGCGCTACACCGTGACCACGAAGAGCGGCGACCGCAGCACGGTCTGCCTGCCCGACGGGACGCAGGTGCGGCTCAACGGGTCGTCGACGCTGACCTATCCGGCCAATTTCAACGCCACGAACCGCTCCGTCGAGCTTTCGGGGGCCGCCTACTTCGACGTTTCGCCCGATGAAAAGCACCGTTTCGAGGTGAAGGTCGGAAACTGTTCGGTGGTGGTCAAGGGTACGAAATTCGACGTGACGGCCTATCCCGACGACTCGCTCATCACCACCACGCTGCTCGAAGGGGCCGTCGGTTTCACCGCGCCGCGCGGGGAGACCTTGCTCCGCCCGGGCGAGTCGCTCACCTACGACCGTTTCGCCGAGACCACGGCCATCACGCACGTCAACACGGCGCAGTACCTGGCCTGGATCGAGGGGCGCATCGAGTTCATCGACGTGACGATCGTGCAGTTGTGCGAGAGCCTGAGCAGCCTTTACGGCGTTGAAATCACGCTCGACGACCGCCTGCGCGCCGACGGGACTTTCATCACCATCCGCCTGAGCAACCAGGAGTCGCTCGACAGCGTCCTGAAGGCCCTCGACCTGATCGTTCCGGTCTCGGTCCACCGGCAAGGCCCTTCGGTGCGTCTCTCGGCCAAGTGACGCCGCATCCTGAAACAACTTTAAAACAACCAATACCTTAAACAAATGAAGCAATTCTCCAATCTGAAACGGGCGTTTCTGCCGTGCCTGTTCGTGTTGCTGACGCTCCCGGCGTGGGGGCAGATGCAGCCCGTCACGAAGAACTTCCGGAAAACGCCTCTCAAAAACGTGCTCAAGGAGGTGGAGGCCCAGACCGGGCTGTCGATCATGTACGACACCCGGGAGCTGAACCTCGAACGTCCGGTCACGGCTTCGTTCGACCGCACGCCCGTGTCGCAGGTGCTGCGCGAGGTGCTCGACCGCACCGTCCAGTATTCGATCAAGGACAAGATGATCGTGATCTACAAGGCGTCGGCGACTCCCCCCCCCGCAGCCGGGACGGGTAGGACCCTGACGGGCACGGTGCTGGACGAAACGGGAGCGCCGATGGTGGGCGCCGCCGTCGCCACGCCCGACGGACGCCGCGGCACGGTCACCGACAGCAACGGCCGCTATTCGCTGACGCTCGGCGCCGGCGACGCTCTGATTTCGGTCTCCTACCTGGGCTACGTCACCCGGCAGATCGTCATCGGCGACCGTACGGAGGTCGACGTCAACCTGGTCCCCGATGCCAAAAACACCATCAACGAGGTGGTGGTCATCGGTTACGGCGCGGTAAAGAAATCCGACCTGACGGGTTCGGTCTCCAACGTGAAGATGTCCGACATCCGCGACGTGCCCAACACGTCGGTCGACCAGGCTCTGCAAGGCCGCATCGCCGGTGTGGACATCATGTCGACTTCGGGTGCGCCGGGAGCCACGACTTCGATCCGCGTGCGCGGCACGCGTTCGATCTCGGCGTCGAACGAACCGCTGATCGTCGTCGACGGCGTGATCGACGCCGTGAGCGACCTGAACGACATCAACTCGGCCGACATCGAGCAGATCTCGGTCCTCAAGGACGCCTCGTCGACGGCCATCTACGGCTCGCGCGGCGCCAACGGCGTGATTATCGTCACCACGCGGCAGGGCGTCACCTCGAAGCCGTCGGTCACGGCCAAGGCTGAATTCGGCGTCTCGAAACTCGCCCGCGACCTCGATCTGATGGACGCGCAGGAGTTCGTCCGCTACCTCAACGACCGGAACTATTTCTCCTCGCGCGATCCGCAGCGTCCGCCGCGCTTCGACCCTTCGGAGTACGGGCGCGGGACCGACTGGATCGACGAGATCACCCGCACGGCTCTCTATCAGAACTATAACCTTTCGGTCAGCGGCCGCAGTCAGAAGTCGAGCTACTTCGCGGCGCTCGGCGGCAACGATACGCAGGGCATCGTCGACGGCAGCGGATTCCGCCGCATCACGGCCCGTCTGAATCTTTCGTACGACTTCGCCAAGTGGCTGACCGTCGGTTTCAAGGGCAGCTATACCTTCCGCGACGAGAATCCCAACCGGGCGACCATCGGCGGTGCGAACATCTGGGACGGCGCCGTCTACCTGGCCCCGACGATGGGTCCCAAAGACTACATCAACCCCCTCTACGAGAACGGCGTGCGCATTGATACGCCCCGCGCCAAGATCGACTGCAACGAGAACGAGAGCGAGCGCATGACCAATACCGACGTGCTGGAGTTCACGATCAAGCCCGTGCGCGGGCTGATCATCAAGAGTCAGAACTCCTATATGGTCTACCAGCGTCACGACTACCAGTTCTGGCCCAGCTATCTGCCGAAGCGCACCGAGGGCGAAGGGGCCGATGCCTACCGTTACGAGGGCGACGCACGCCGCCTGACTTCGGAAAATACGGTCTCCTATTCGAAGAAATTCGCCTCGGGGCACTATTTCGATGCGATGGCGGGCTTCTCGGCCACGCACGAAACGGCCAACTTTTTCTCGCTGAAGGCCGAAGGGTTGCTCACCGACGACCTGAAGTGGAACAACATGAACAGCATCGGCAGCAAGGAGAACTACAACGCTTCGACCAGCTCGAACAAAGTCGTGCGCGAGTCGGTGCTCATGCGCCTGAACTACAACTACAAGAGCCGCTACTACTTCACCTTCACGGGGCGTTACGACGGGTCGTCGAACTTCGCCGAGAACAACAAATGGGGTTTCTTCCCTTCGGCGGCCGTCAAGTGGAACGCCAAGAACGAGAATTTCCTCAAGCAGGTGCGCTGGCTCGATGAACTGTCGCTGCGCCTGAGCGCCGGACGCACGGGTAACGACGCCATCGCGACCTACCGTTCGCTCGAAGCCTACGGCACGACCACCAACGGTTATCTGTTCGGCGGCACGCAGTCGGCGTCGTTCTTCCCTTCGCGTGTGGCCAATCCCAACCTGACGTGGGAGAAAACCACGCTCTACAATGCGGGTCTCGATTTTTCGGCCTTCGACGGCCGCCTGAACATCACCGTCGACGGCTACTATTCGACCACCCGCGACCTGCTGCTTTCCTTGCAGACGATCCATACGACGGGTTACACGAGCCGTTTCACGAACCTGGGCAAGACGTCGAACCGCGGCGTCGAGGTCTCGGTCGAGAGCCGCAACATCGTGAAGCCGAAATTCGGCTGGACGACGAGTTTCACCCTTTCGCACAACAAGCAGATGGTCGATGACATCGGCCACGAAGAGTACGTTTCGTGTCTCGAAAGCGGCGGCAATACCAACTACATGATGTATGGCTACAAGACGGGCTATCCGCTCAATGCACTCTGGGGATTCCAGTACGCCGGGGTCTGGAAGACGACCGACCAGTTCGAGCGCAATCGCTTTACCAAGAGTTATATATCCTCGTCGACGGGCAGCGACGCCCAGCTGATGCTGGGGTATCCCAAGTACGTCGATCAGAACCGCGACGGCATTCTGTCGGAGGAGGACCTGATCTATCTGGGCAACTCCGACCCCGTGCTTTACGGCGGTTTGCAGAACACCTTCAACATCGGCGGTCTGCGCATCGGATTCTACTTCTCCTATTCGCTGGGCGGCAAGATCTACAACTACTCCGAGCTTGCGATGGCCGGCGGTTACGCCACCAACCAGTACCGCTACATGCTCGACGCGTGGCATCCCGTGCGCAACCCGGATTCCGACCTGCCCCGTGCGGGAACCGACGACCGACTGGTTCCCAGTTCGCTGCAGGTGCACGATGCCTCGTACCTGCGTCTGAAGAACGCCACGGTCTCCTATACGTTCGACCTGCGGAAGAAAACCCGCCTGCTGCGCGACATCACGCTGGCCGTCACGGGCGAGAACCTCTGGCTCTGGACCAAGTACAACGGTTTCGACCCCGACGTTTCGAGCGAGGGGACCAGTTCGACCCTGCGCCGCGTCGACATGGGCGCCTATCCCCGTTCGCGGATGTTCGTGTTCAGCATCCAGCTGCGTTATTAAATCCACCCGACAATTTCCGAAGAAGATGAAAAACTTCAATCAATTCATACTGACGCTCCTCGCGGCGGGACTGCTCGCCTCCTGTTCGCTGACGGAGGAGCCGACCTCGTTCGTCAACCGCAAATCGTTCTACAAGAACGAGTCGCAGTGCATTGCGGCGCTCAATTCGTGTTACATGCCTGCGAATGCGATCTATACGGCCAACTTCATGCTGGTCACCGAGGCCTGCACCGACATCTGGTACTCCTCCTCGACGACCGTCGACGCCTGCCTCGACGTGACTCCCGCCAAGCCGCAATACGGCAAGAACGTCTGGACGCAGGGTTACAAAGGCGTCATGTACTGCAACGAGTGCGTCGAGTGCATCTCGTCCGCCGACCTGGCCGACGGGGTGAAGATGCCTCTGGCGGCCGAAGCCCGCGTGATGCGCGCGTTTTACTACTATGTGCTGACCTGCATGTTCGGCGACGTGCCGTTCTACACCACGATGGTCGACACCGACCAGCGGCTGGCCGAAATCCGCCGCCTGCCCCGAACCCCGGCCCATGAAATCCGCCAGGAGCTGTACGATGACCTGGAGCGGAACGCACTGCCGTGGTTCACCGCCGAGAACGGGCGCAAGTGCCGCGCCTCGGAGGTCGTCGACAACCGTTCGGGCTATGCGCTGGCGCTGATGCTGATGGCAAAGTTCGCCATGTGGAACGAGGACTGGAACGGGGCGCTGGTCCCCCTGCAAGCCCTTGAGGAGCTTTACGGCGACTTCAACGAAGGCAACTATCCGCTGGCCGAGACCCAGTGGCGCTACAAGAACCCTGCGGAGTCCATCTTCGAGATCCAGCACGCCTGGTCGCTCACCGGCACGCAGTACAACGGCAACGTGGCGGCGATCATGATGCCCACGCACAACGGAGACGGGGTCTTCGACGGCGTACCCCTGAAGGGTTACGGCACGTCGATGCCCGGCTGGTCGTCGCTGCGGGCCAACAACCGCTATGCGATCTTCCGCCCCGCGACGGGCAATACGCAGACCGAGAATGCGGCCTACGTCGACGCGCTGTTCAACCCCCTGCCCCTGACCTACGACACCTACGACGCGACGCTGAACCGCTATACGGTGAAGATCGACCGCGAGGCGCTGGCCGCCGGGGAGATCCGCGGGCAGAAGATCGACCGCCGCGTGCAGTACTTCCTCGGCCTGGGCGACCTGGAGGCGGGCGAGACCTTCAAGATCACGCACAACTACGGAGTGCCCTGGCCCGGTCCGAAATTCTGGTGTCCGGACATCGAGCAGAACTACGATTCGAACAACTACCGCATTTTCCGCTATGCCGACGCCATTCTGATGATGGCCGAATGTTACTGCAACCTGGAGAACGCCGAGGAGACGATGCGTTACCTGAACATGGTCCGCCAGCGTGCGGGCGTCGATCCCGTCACCAACTTCACGGGCTTCGAGGACCTCACGCTGGCTGTCCGCTGCGAGCGCGCCCGGGAGCTGGGCGGCGAGTTCCAGCGCAAGTTCGACCTCGTGCGCTGGGGCATCTGGTACGACCAGACCTACGCCTATACCAACAACGCGACGCTCAAGGGCAAGATGCGCCCCTGCCACCGCTACTATCCCATTCCCGACGCGCAGTGCGCCCTTTCGGGCTACGTGCTGACCAACGACGAATACCTTGCCGACGGATTATAAAAACCAGAACCGATGAAACGAATCAACAACCTGATACTGGCGCTCGCGGGACTCTTCGCGGTCGCGTGCGCCGACACCTTCGAGGAGCGTTACGACCTGGCCGTCAATACGGACCGGTATTCGGTCACGGCCGAGGCCGGCAAACTCCCCGTCACGGTCTACTGCTCGGGGGCGTGGACCGCTCAACTCACCGCCGAGTCGGCGTGGGCGACGCTCGACCGCACGGCCGGCAGCGGCATCACGACCATCCGCCTCAATTACGCCGACAACCCCGGACTGACCCGTTCGGTCGGGGTCGTGCTGCGCGGCTCGGGGCTTGAAAAGACCGTCACCGTGGTTCAGAAGGCGGGAATCACCGCCCCCGAACTGATCTTCCTTTCGAAGGACCTCGCCTTCGCCAACGGCGCCTACAAGGGCACGGCGGCTTTTGAAACCAACCTGCCCGACGAGCTTCTCCGCGATGTCGTGCCCGCGGTGACCTATGCCGCGGAGGGCGACGCGTGGATTTCCGATGTCGTCTACCATGCCGACGACGCGGAGGCGGGCGAGACCGAAATTCCGCTGGCCCGCCGGGGGCTGATCACCTTCGCCACGGCTGCCAACGCCACGGGAGAACCCCGCACGGCGACGGTCGGCTTCTCGGTGACGGATGCCGACGGCAATGTTTTCGGCGACTCGTTCACCGTGACGCAGAGCGCCGACGAGGCCCGCATCACGCTCGCCGACGACGTGGCTCCCATCGAGGGCGGCCGGCGCGCCGTGGCCTTCTCGACCAATCTCGGGGCGCTGCTTGCGGAGATGAAGGTCGAAGTCACGTACGCCGATCCGGCTGTCGCGGACTTTATCTCCGATGTCGAACTCGGCGCCGGGGAGCTGACCTACGCGATTACGGCGAACGAGGGCGTGGAGAAGCGTTATGCGACGATCACGGTCTCCTGCGCCGACCTTGCGGGCGGTGTGGTTTCGGCCTCTTCGAACATCACGCAGCGGGTGACGGCCCAGCCGCGCGAAGTGTCGTTCGCCGATCTGCGGGCGCTCTTCACGGCCGAGGACAAATCCTACGCCAGCGACGAGGACCATATCGACTACCTGCTGTGCCGCGTCATCGGCGACGCCGGGAACCCGAATATGGATCAGAACCTCAATACGGGTCCCAACAGCATCACCACCGACGAGAACGACTGTACGAACTACGTGCAGAGCCTGGACGGCCGCTACGGCTTCCGCCTGAAGTTCGCCGCCCCGGCCGACAACGTCTGCCTGCGCGGGGAGCAGGTGAAGATTCTGCTCGACGGCGTGACTCTTTCGCGCGAAAGCGACCCGATGCGCTACACGCTGCGCGGCCTGAAGACCGGGAACATCGAAAAGGCGGCCGAAGCCTCCGCCCTGGAGCCCAAGGCGCGGACCATCGCGACGCTCACCGACGACGACATCTACACCTACTGCGCGCTTTCGGGGCTGGAGTTCTCCGTCAAGGAGGGCGCCTATACCAATGTCCGCGAGTACGACGCCATCGGCAATCCCTGCAATGCGAACCTCTCGTTCGCCGGCGGCACGCAGGCCCAGAAGGCCAAGGACGGCGCGGCCAATCTGCTCTACGACGGGGACAACGACGCGATCTACATGCTCGTGAACATGAACTGCGGCTGGCGCCGCACGGGACGGAGCGTGCCGCAGGGCGTCGGCACGGTCAGCGGCATCGTGGTCCACACGCCGATGGAACGCTGGGGCGGCAACGTGGGCCGTTATTCGATCCGGCCCTTCGACGAGGCGGACATCGACATCCCGCGCGCCGCGGCGTCGGCCTATGCGACGCTCGTCGAGTGGCGGCTGGACAAGGCCGTAATTTCGGTCGGCGCCTACAAGTGGAACGACAACGGAACCTACACGGTCGGCTCGGCGGCCAATTCGGCCACGCAGCTCGTCCAGAACCGGATGCACGCCACGACCGACAACACGGGCGGCGGGGCGCGGCTTTACAGCGAGAACCGCATGCTCAATCAGACGGTTACCGCCGACCGTTCGTACCCCATCGCCATCGTCCACGGCTACCGCGGGCTGAACGTCTCGAACTACGTGCCGGGCGACGGCACGACGATGGGCATGTCGAAATACACGATGCTGGGCTTCCTCGGCAACGTTGCCGGCTGGTACGAGTGGAACGGCGATACATGGACCGGTAAGACCAACGGCATCGTGATGGAGTTCTCGACGGCGGGCGTCGGCGGCTCGGCCGCTGCGGTCAGCTTCTCGACCGCCGCGGGCAAGCACAGCACCAACGAAGCCGCCTGCTCGTGGACCAACGCCAGCTCGTACCCCGTTTACTGGAAGGTGGAGTACGCCACCTCGGCCGACGGGGCGACGTGGAGCGACTACACCGAAGCCGTCAACGCCGCCACCGGGGAGCGCGGTTTCGAGATGCGTTCGCTGCCGTGGTGCATCAACAACAGCTCGACGCGCACGTCGGTCTTCGACACGGCCAACCGGTCGGGCGTCTACACCCAGTCCGACTTCGGTTTCGGCTTGGTGCCCTACCGCTTCGTGCTGCCCGCCGAGGTGCTCGGCAAGGCGAAGGTGCGGGTGCGCATCAGCCCTTCGTCCGACGTCATCGCGACGTGGAATCCCGGCATCGACGGCTATGCTCTGGGCCAGACGCACCGCAACCTGCGCATAGCGCGGACCTATCCGTTCGACATCGCCAACGGCGTCTATGTCGAGGACCTTTCGATCCAATACAAATAGTGCCGAACCATGAAACACCTGCTGAAATACCTGCTCGCCGCCGCGGCCCTTCTCCTTTGGGGACAGGCTGCGGCCGCCGGGCCGTTCGGACAGCTCCGCGGGCTGTGCGAACCCGGAAAGTCGGTCTTGCTGACCGCCCCGACGGTGGTCGAAGGCATCGTCGTCAGCGATTACCGCAGCCCCAACATGGAGCTGAATCCCAACCTGAACTACTATTCGGTCGATCTGGAGGAGAACGACCGCACGGTCTATGTCGAGGCCGCCGACGGCAGCTGCGGCATCCGCCTGCGTTTCGACGAGGCGAGTGAAAACCGGCTCGCCCGTTACGACCGCGTGCGCCTCGATCTCAACGGCTGCCGTCTCACGCGCACGGCCGCGCCCGACTGCATGACGCTGACGGGCGTGCAGGCGCTCAACGTCCTCTCGGTCGCGCCCGGCACGGCCGCGGATCTTCCCGTGAAGGAGCGGAGCGTCGCGACGCTCACCGACGACGACCTCTATACCTTCGTGACGCTGCGCGATGCGGAGTTCGTCTTCAAGGAGGGTTCCTACACCAACATCTGGGAGCCTTACGCCCAATCCTGCGGTGAACTCCACCACTACAAATACGACATCAACAACCGTATGGACGGCTGGGCGTCGCTCGTCCGCGACTCGGAAGGCGGTGCGATCTACATGCTGGTCAACACCCTTTGTGCATGGCGCCGCGCCGGCAAACCCCTGCCGCAGGGCATGGGGCCGCTCTCGGGCGTGGTGGTCCATACGCCGATGCGCCGTTACGGCGGCGACATGGGGCGCTACTCGATCCGCCCGCTCGACGAGGGCGGCATCGGCGTCAGCCGCAAGCGCAACTCCCCGTGGAAACGTCTCACGGGGTGGCTGCTCGACGGTTCGGCTGGCGCGTCGCTCGAATTCGAACTGCTCGGCTACCAAAACCTCGGAACCGAGGGCCGGAAGGGCGACCGGGTGCTCAACGACGCCGGAAGTTCGCGCGGTTATCTTTGGACCGACTGCGGCGCTTTCGTGCACGTCGACGGCGACTACAACGCCCTCGGGACGCAGAACAAGGGATGGGTCGGCAACGGTGCGGTGGTTTTCAAGGCTCCCGTGCCCGACTGGTACAAGTGGGACAACATGGGGCGCATGGTCGGTTCGAACGCCTTCTACATCGCCTTCTCGACCAAAAAAGCCCGCGGCACGGCCCTGCAACTCGCCTTCGAGTGGGGCGCAGGCAACCAGGACGGCAACTTCTCGTGGAATTTCCCGCTGGAGTGGAAGGCCGAATATGCGGTCGACGGCGGCGAGTTCCAGCCCCTTCGTGACGCCGCCACGGGCCGTGAGACCTTCGTGCTGCGTTCGCTGCCCTGGTGGGACAAGGTGATCGACGGCTCAGGCCATGCCGACCGCCTGCGCACGCCCTACGACTGCGGCATGGGTCTCCAGCAGCGCATTTTCCGTCTGCCCGCCGAGGCCTTCGGCCGTGAAGAGGTCGTCGTGCGCCTCTCGCCCGCCTCGGGCCTGTTGTCGCAGATTCGCGGCAATCCCTCCGCCGACGTGCTGATCCCGACCTCGGTGGTCCGTAAAAACAGCAAACAAACCACCGTCATCCGCTTCGGCACGATCACGGTCGATTACAAATAACCCCAAAACAGAACCTGAACATGAAATCCTGCAAGATATTACGCTACGGCGCGGTGTGCGGCCTGGCGGCCCTGGCGGCCGTCGGCTGCTCGGTCGATGACGCCGAAACCATCCGCGTGCGCGAACTCACGGCCGCCGAGCACGAACTTTTCGTTCCGGCGTCGGGCGGAACCGCCCAGATACAGCTTTATTCCAACGGCCGGGTCCGGGTCGAGGCGCTCAACGACATCGGAGGCTGGGCTTCGGTCGACCGGTCGGAATTCGACGGCGACCGGATGGTTTCGGTCACCTTTACGGAGAACGATTCGTTCCGCCGCATGGCCAAGCTGCGCTTCGTGCTCGACGGCGGCACACGGGCCGACACGGTCTGCATCAAGCAGTACGGCGTGGTTCCGTCGCTCGAATGTCCGGCTCCCTACAAGGCGATCCGCGGCAGCGTCGAGACCTTCACCCAGTTCGAGATCGACACCAACATCCCGCTCGGGGACTTCGCCGTCGCGACTGCCTACGTCGGTCCGACCAGAGACTGGATTCGCAGCGTGCAGCCCGAGCAGGGCATGCTGGTCGTCGACACGAAACCCAACCCGGGCGACGACGTCTGCAAGGCGGTCGTCAACCTGAGCTACGTCGACGGCTGGGAGGAGACCTTCTCGGCCAACCTCTACATCACGCAAGCCGACAAGGACGACGAGTTCGGCCGCGAGGTGTCGTTCGCCGACGTGCGGGCGCTGGCGACGACCGAAGGCACGGCCGTCGACGAGGATATTCTGATCGAAGGCATCGTCGTCAGCGACTTCCACAGCAAGAATATGGAGGCCAACCCCAGCGTTTCGTACGACAAGGTCGACGTGACGGTCAACGACTGCACGGCCTACCTCGAAAGCCCCGACGGCCGCTACGGCTTCCGCCTGCGCTTCGACACGCCGGAGGACAACGTGCTGGCGCGCGGCACGCGCCTCTCGCTCTCGCTCAGCGGCACGGTCCTCACGCGCGAGGAGAATCCCGAACGCTACACGATCAGCAGCCTGGTCGGCGAAAACATGGTCGAAAGCGCTGCCGGAGAGGCGATTCCCGTCAAGCAGCGCCGGATTTCGGAACTGACCGACGACGACGTCTACACCTTCGTCTCGCTCGAAAACACCGAATTCCTGTTCAAGGAGGGCAGCTATGCCAACGTTTACGAAAATTACAGCCTTTCGTCCGATGTCAACGCCTCGCAGACGGGCAACAACAACCGCATGGACGGCTGGGCGTCGCTGCTGATGGACGACGCGGGAAATTCGATCTACGCACCGGTCAACATGCTCTGCCTCTGGCGGCGTTCGGGTCAAGGCGTCCCGCAGGGGACGGGCACGACCCACGGCATCGTGGTGCACAACGAATTGCCGCGCTACGGCAACGTGGGGCGCTACCAGATCCGCGTGCTCGACGAGTCGGGCTTCGGCATGGAATGGGCCGGGGAGTCGGCCTATACGGAGTTTGCCGAATGGGACGGCAACCCTCACAAATACTCGTTCGGGACCTATGCCAAGTTCAACAGCCGGTATGCCTATAACCGGCTGGAGTCGATCACGCCGTCGGACGACATCTCGTCGGGCAAGACCGTGCCGAATGCCGAACTGTTCTGCGAAAACCACGTCGAAACCACTGCTGCCGAAGCCTGGCCCATTGCAGGAACGGGCAATTACAACAATCCGGAGGTCGGCTCGCTCGGAACGTCGCTCACCTGCAAAGCCTATTTCGTCAAGGCCGGCGTGAAGGGCTGGTATCGCTGGGAAGGGAACGAAGTGGTGGGTTACAACGGCCTGCGCATGGAGTTTTCGACCGCCTCGCTCAACGGCTCGCACATGCTCCTCGGCTTCTCGTTCGCCGCGGGGACCATTTCGGCCACCACCTCGAAAACCTATCCGGCGCACTGGTGCGTGGAGTATTCCGTCGACGGGGGACAGAGCTATACGCTCTGCCCGAGCGCCGCCACGGGCGCCGACTACGTGCACCTGCGTTCGCTGCCGTGGTGGGACGCTTCGCTGGCCGGAAACCGCTACAACACCTGTTCCTCGGCGGGTATCGGACTGACCGACCATCTCTTCCGCCTCCCCGCGGAGGTCTTCGGCCGGGAGCGGGTGATGGTCCGCATACGCCCCTACGACAAGGTGATGACCGTGCTGCCGCTCGTCTGGAACGGCGACACGGAAACCGCCGAGATCAGCGCCGCCACGACCTACGACAACCAATTGCGGTGGGGCGTCATCACCCTGCGTTACCGGTAGCGTCATGCTTGCGATCCGTCATACGGTATGTGTCCTGCTCGTCCTTCCGCTGCTCCTCGGGGGCTGCGGCGGGGACGGTGCGGACGACGGGGACGAACCCCGTCCGCCTGCGGGCGGCGGGGTGATCCTGCGGCTGAAGGTGGCTGCCGGGGAGTCCGGAATGCGTTGGGACTGGTCCGGGGAGCCGCGTGCATTGGTCAACGGCGTGGCTCGCACGGTGGGCTTCGACGCCGACGGCGTGCCGGTCGTGGGGGCCGATGTCTCTGCGGACGGTCTTTATACAGTTCATTTCCCGGCCGATGCTTACAGCCGCGCGAAGCGGGCCTTCGTGCTGCCTCCCGCGCAGTTTCCGGTTTCGGGCGGCAGCCTGCAGGCCGCCGCATGCCCGATGTACGGCACGGTCCGGACCACGGGCGATGCGGCCGACGTGACGCTCTCGCCGCTGTGCGGCGTCGTGCGGATTCCGCTCGCGGGCGATGCGCACATCGCTTCGGTTCGCGTCGAGGATCGCTCCGGAGGGGCCGTTTCGGGCCTGTTTCCGTTCGATCCGGCGACGCCGGAGATTGTCCGGAACGGCAATTCCGGGAACCTGCCGTGGGTGGTGCTCGACTGTGCCGGGACGGGTGGCGGGGTTCGGCCCGCGGCCTCCGGAACGGAGTTCTGCGTGGCGGTTCCCGCAGGCTATTACGCGTCGGGCCTCTCCGTCCGCGTCACCGACTGCGCCCACCGCTCGGCGACCTGGGAGATTCCCGGTCCGTGCGCCGTCGCGGCGGGCGGGGTGAAGACCCTTGTGCCGCTGAATTACGCTCCCGGCGAAGACCTGCTCTTCGCCGAGCATTTCGACAACTGCGTCTGGGGGTGCGACTACGCTGCGGAAACGGGCGGTTACGGTGTCGGGGCCGGCAGTTCCGTGCCGTCGCCGGCCACATCGGCGGGGACCGAGGCGGCCTATGTCGCCAAAGGGGCCGGAACGCCCGGCAGCGCGCTTTTCGAGACCTCGGACTATAATTCCGCGCCTGCCGCAAGCGCGACGCTCGCCGTGCGCCGCGACTACCTGCGCAACCGCGGACTCTACGACTGGCAGCGGCTCTTCTACGCCGCGGAATATCGCGGCTGCCTGTGCGGTGGCGACGTCGGCGGTTACGGCAACCGGGGCATTCTGGTGACGCCCCGCATGGCCGCCGCCGGCGAACCGTGCTGCGCCGAACTGTCGTTCCGCATCTGCCTCGAACGGGGCATGGAGAGCGATGTGGCCTGCATGGCCGAGTCGGGCGTGCTGCTGGGGTGCGAGGTCGACGGCATGCCGGTCGATGTCGATGTCGCGACGGGGACCGACATTTCGCAGTCGGTGCAGGGCGTCACCCGTACGGCCGTCCTGCTGCGCGCCGCGAAGCTGACGTCCGGCGTGTGGCACCAGGTGCGGATGTCGTTCGGGGCCGTGGCTGCCGGAAGTGCGTTCCGCTTCATGCCCACGGTGATCCGCGACGTCAAAAACTGCTTCTGGATCGACGACGTGGAGGTTCGCCGCACGGGCCGCTACGCCCATGCGGGCGATTGCGTCACGGTCGAACCCACGACCGAACGCGCCGCCGCGGGTGAAGATGTCTCGCGCCTGCGTCTGCGTCCGAGCGCCGTGCTCTCGATGGCCAACGAGACGACCTACACCGTCACGCCGGGTTACGGCATGACGTGGATCTGCCCCAGCCTCTCGTCCGACGAGTCGGTCTGGACGCGGGACATCGCCTTCGCCGAAAAGCAGCTCGCCGCCAACGGCTGCAAGGTGTGGTGCATCCACCTGCCCTACGGATCGACGACCGCCGCGCGCAACCGCGATCTCTGCGCCGCGGGCGCCGATCGTGCCGCCTCGGTGGCCTTCTTCACGCGGGCGATCCGCGCCGTCGCACCCCTGAAGCCGAAAAACGTGCTGGTTCACTGCAACCAGACCCTCGCCTTCGGCGACGGCAGTTCGGCCGCGAGCCTCGCGCTGTCGCTGCACGAGTTGCAGACGGTCGCCGACGAGATCGGGGCGCACGTCTGTGTCGAGAACATGTCCTACGGCGTGGGCGCCGATGCCGCGGTGCTCGCCGCGGCCGTCGACGAGGCCAATGCGCTGGGCAGCCACCGGCACGAAGTCCGCATCGCTTTCGACACGGGCCACGCCAACCTCTATCTCACGCGCGAACAGCCCGGAAAGACCGTCGTCGACTGGCTCCGTACCGCCGGTGCGCGCATCGGCCAGCTACACATTCACGGCAACCGCGGCTGGAACGGACGGATCAACGACGACCACCTGATGCCGGGCTACGCCGGGCGGCTGGGCTATGCCGACGCCATCGGGCGGGCGGGGCTGTGGGGCGAGTTCTACCATACGCTGCTTGCCGAATGCCGCTACCGGGGTCCCTTCACCTACGAGATTTCCACCCGCACGTTCGGCACGGTCGCGGGGGAGGAGCGCAGCGACAACGTTTCGGCTCCGTGGACCATTGCGCATAACTACGACACTTACCTGTATCCCGCCTTCCGGGAGTACGCCAACCGAAAATGAACGCCATGAAAAAACTGATTTGTCTGCTGCTGATGCTCTGTGCGGGCACGGCGGCCTTCGCGTGGGGCGGGCGTGAACACCGCCTGATCGCCTATATCGCCGAAGCGCACCTCACGCCCCGCACCCGGCAGGTGCTCGATCGTTACCTCGATCAGTCGATCGTCGAGTATTCGACCTGGATGGACCGCTACCGCACGGCCTCCGGTTACGAGATCACGACCTACTGGCACATGGTCACCATCGACAAGGACGGCAGCGTGCCGCCCGAACCCCTGCGTCCCAACGGCGACGGCGACGCCGTGCGCCAGCTCACGCGCGCCATCGAACGGCTGCGCAGCTACCGTGAACTCTCCGATTCGACGGTCAACGTCAATCTCAAGTACGTCATCCACCTCGTGGGCGAGATGCACTGCCCGGGGCACATCTATTTCGCCGATCTGCCGGGCGGCATGGACGCCCCGCGGCACTACGACTTCTTTCTCCTGAAATACAAGGGTAAGGAGGTGACCTACCACTGGGTTTGGGACGGTTCGGTTTCGCGCCAGTATCCCGACTGGACCGAGGAGGATTTCCGCCGCGAACTGGACAAGTGGCCTGCCGAAAAGCAGCGTGCCGTGGGCGAGGGCACACCTGCGGACTGGGCGCTGGAGTGCGCCCGCAGCTGCCGCGTGGTTTACGACTGGGCCAAGCCCGGCGACGACATCGACGAGGGTTTTCTGCGGGAACACGGCGCCCTGCCCGTCGACCAGGCCCTGCGCGGGGCCTACCGGCTGGCGCGCGTCCTCAACGATTTGTTCGACAACTAAAACCTACCGATTATGAAACATACGATTCGAACGGCAATGTCCGCCCTGCTCTGCCTTGCCGCCGTCGCGGGCGTGCGGGCCGACGATTTCGCGGCGCTGCGGGCCGAGGCTGCGGGCCGCACGGTGCGGCTGGCTCCCGGTACGCAGCTCGAAGCCCTTGTCGTCAGCGACTACCGCTCGCAGAACATGGAGCTCAACCCCAATGTCTCCTGGGACAAGGTGGATCTCGGCGAGAATCTCCGCACGGCCTATGTCGAAAGCCCGGACGGCCGTTACGGCTTCAGGCTGCGTTTCGCCGGCATCTACGAAAACCGCCTCGAACGGGGCGACCGCGTGCGGCTCGACCTGGGCGGCTGTTCGCTGACCGGGGAGACGGACCCCGAACGCTACACGGTCGACGGTCTGTGCACCGCGAACGTCGAGGTGCTCGAACGCGGCGTCGCACTGCCCGCGAAGGAGCGGCGCATCGCCGACCTGAAGGACGAGGACCTCTATACCTATGTGACGCTTGCCGGAACGGAGTTTTTGAGCAAGCAGGGATGCTATGCGAACGTATTCGAATCGTGCGTCCAGCGGTCGCGGCTCAACGCTTTCGATCAGCCGTCGCGCCGCACCGACGGGTGGGCGTCGCTGCTCAAGGATGCCGACAACGGTTCGATTTACATGCTCGTCAATACCAAATGCGCGTGGCGGCGCGACGGCCGCGGCGTTCCGCACGGCGTCGGAGCCGTCTCGGGCGTCTTGGTCCATACTCCGATGCGTCGTTACGGAGGCGACATGGGACGTTATGCGATCCGTCCGCTCGACGAGCGCGACATCGCCATTCCGCGCGATACGGCCTCCTCCTATGTCGTGGTAGCCGAGTGGAACTGGGACCGCAATTACGACGGCGCCATCCGCTTCGAGAAGCAGGGCTACACGCCCCGCTCCCCGAAGTCGGGCGTCGCGGGCGACCGTGTCCTTCCCGACGCGGGCGAGGGGTTTCTCTCGACGACCTCCGGGGCCAGGATGCGGCTCGATACGGAGTACGACACGCGCTATGCGCAGGACGGCGACGGCAAGGCCATGCGCGTCAACGCCGCCCTGCGGCTCGATTCCGACACCCGCGACTGGTTCCGGTTCGACAACCGCGGCCGCATGAGCGGTGCGGAAGCCATCGTCGTCGAGACTTCGACCGAAGGCGTCGAGGGGCGCGGCCTCTCGTTCGATTTCTCGTTCCTTGCGGGCAACCACGACATCAACCGTTCGTGGGGTTATCCCGTGGAGTGGAAGGTCGAATATTCGGCCGACGGGCTGCCGTTCATAGATGCCGGACGTATTTTCGTACTGCGGCCGGTCGTTTACAACGACGCCGTGATCAAAGACCTCGGCCTGCGCCGCCTTTCGTACGACGCCGCGTTGGGATTCACCGAGTACAGCGTGCCGCTTCCGGTTTCGCTGCTCGGGCACAAACGGCTCACCGTGCGGTTGACGCCCGCTTCGGCCGTTATGGCCACGATTCCCGAGAATCCGGCCGACGACTCGGCCGGCGGGGTCGTCACGGCCGATTTCCGCCAGCCCTTCGTGCTGCGGCTGGGGCGGGTGGCCGTCCGGGCGCTCCGATGACGAAAAAGCCCGCTGCGTGAGCAGCGGGCTTTTTTTATGAACGGGGCTTTACAGCGCTTCGGCGACGACGTAGGTGCTGCCGCCGATAAAGATCATGTCCTCGGGGGCGGCCAGCTCTTTGGCCCGGGCCACGGCGGCCGTCACCTCTTCCACCGCCTCGCCGCGGAGTCCGTAGATTGCGGCTTTCGCGGTCAGTTCGGCGGCCGGGAGGGCGCGCTCGGAGTGGGCCTGCGTGAAGATGTAGTGGGCGTCGCGCGGCAACAGGGGCAGGATGTGCGCCAGATCCTTGTCGCGTACGAAGCCGATCACGCAGTAGAGTTCCCGGTGGGGCGTGGCTTTCAGCTGGTCGGCGACGTAGGCGATGCCGTGGGCGTTGTGGCCCGTGTCGCAGACCGTGAGCGGCGATTCAGCCAGCGTCTGCCAGCGTCCCATCAGGGCCGTGTTGGCCGCGGCGCAGCGCATGCCTTCGAGATAGGCGCGGCGCGAAATGGTGAGCGGCGTCTCCTCGTGCAGGAAGTCGACCGCCGCCGAGGCGGTCACGATGTTGCGGCTCTGGTAGTTGCCCTGCAGGTCGAGCGACACGTCGAACGCCCTTCCGTCGCGCGAGCGGTGGAGTCGGAAACTCTGGCCCGTGCCCTTCATGTGGTGTTCCTCGCACGAGAATTCCTGTTCGGCGTAGATCACCCGTGACTTGTTGGCCGCGGCGGCCTGTTCGATAACCCCGTTGTAACGCGCGTCGGCCTCGCCGATGATCACCGGGATGCTTTTTTTGATGATTCCGGCCTTTTCCGCGGCGATCTTCGGCAGCGTGTCGCCCAGCAGGGAGGTGTGTTCCAGTCCGATGTTGGTGATGACGCTCAATATCGGCACGATGATGTTCGTGGCGTCGAGCCGTCCCCCGAGTCCCGTTTCGATCACCGCCACCTCGACGTCGCTTTGGGCGAAGTAGTCGAAGGCCATTGCGGCGGTCATCTCGAAGAACGACAGTTCCAGTTCGACCATCTTGTCGTGGTGCTTGTCCACGAAGTTCACCACCTTCTGCTTGGGGATCATCTCGCCGTCGACGCGGATGCGTTCGCGGAAATCCTGCAGGTGGGGCGAGGTGAACAGTCCCGTGCGGTATCCGGCCTGCTGGAGCACCGAGGCGATGATGTGCGCCACGGAGCCTTTGCCGTTGGTTCCGGCGACGTGGATCGTGAAGAAGTTGCGCTGGGGGTTTCCGATGTGGCGGCAGAATGCGGTGATGCGCTCCAATCCCGGTTTGTAAGCCGTCGCGCCCTGGGTTTCGAAGACGGGAAGCGACTGAAAGAGGAATTCGAGTGTCTGGGTGTAATTCATATCAGCAAGGGGTTTATTTGACGAGGTGGTTCCTGCGTTTGTAGCGGTAGGCCACGTAGTAGAGCACCGACAGCAGCAGGATGTATTCGGAGATGCGGGCCAGGCAGTCGCCGTAGCGGGTGTAGAAGGTGAGTTCCGAGTTGAGCGGGACCTCGGCGGTGATCACGCCGCGCTGCTCCCAGCCGAGCGTCTGGCCCACGTCGCCGCGGGCCGAGATGAAGCCCGATTTCCCGGTGTTGGCCGAGCGGGCGATGGCGCGGCGGTGTTCGACGGCCCGCAGGCGCGAGATCGAGAACAGGTGTTTGTAACCGGGCGTGTCGCCCCACCAGCCGTCGTTCGA
>CDZS01010482.1_pt1 | contig 25177 bp, 22 predicted proteins | sample 557751 | NCBI WGS metagenome assembly CDZS01 (sample SAMEA3182113, study PRJEB8094) | gut metagenome | biome: human; feature: gut; material: Stool; isolation source: human stools | place: Canada | collected 2013-05-07 | reverse complement strand
AAAACCAAATAAATTTGGTTCTGCGCTCGGCTTGCACTATCTTTGTCCTCCGATGAAAACCAGAATCCTTTTTGTCTGCCTGGGCAATATCTGCCGCTCTCCGGCCGCCGAAGAGATCTTCCGCACGCAGGTCGCTCGCCAAGCGCTGAGCGACAGTATCGAAGCCGATTCGGCCGGCACCTATTCGGGACACGCCGGCAACCTGCCCGATCCGCGGATGCGGCGTGCCGCCGCCCGGCGCGGTTACGAACTCACGCACCGCGCCCGTCCGCTGCGCGAAGCCGACTTCGAACGGTTCGACCGCATCGTCGTCATGGACGACAACAACTACGAAACGGCCCACCGGCTCGCGCCCTCGCGCGAACTGGCCGGCAAAATCCACCGCATGGCGGAGTTCTGCCGCCACAGTCCGCAGTGGGATCATGTTCCCGATCCCTATTACGAGGGGCACGAAGGGTTCGAACTGGTGCTCGACCTGCTCGAAGACGCCTGCGAAGGATTGCTCGACGATCTTAAAAATCCAACCCGATCGTAAACGAATAGGCATTGTGCATGGGCGAAGCCTTCTTGGCCACGGTATATCCCGCGTCGAAACAGAGGTGCATGAACCGCACGCCGACGCCCAGCGAAAAATAGTCGGGGTAGTACAGCCGCGACTCGCCGCCGTGATACCCCACGCGGAATTGCAGCAACTGCATCAGGCTGTACTCCATGCCGATGCCTCCCTCCACGCCGCGCGCCGCAACAGGTGAAAAAGTATAGCGGCACTCGCCGGCGAAGGTCAGCGCATGGGCATCGCTCAGAAACAAATCGTAGGCGGCGCCCGCCGCGAATGCGACCGGCAGCTTCATCTCCGCAGGACCGTCCAGAAATCCGCCGATCCCCGTCAGTTTGGCGCCCAGCCGCAGCGCGGAGTAGTTCTCGCCCCGCTCGAACGGCACGACCGCCTGCGCCGTAATGCCCGCCGAGAACGCATTGCCGCTCCGCTCTCGCACGAAACGCGCGTAATCGGCCGTCAGACCCAACGCCACGATGTCGTTCAGCCGATAGGCATAAGCCAGCGACACCGACTTGTCCTTCAAACGTTCGTCGAACCCGAACGTTCGCCAGCCGCCGGCGAGCAAATGCTGCATGTTGAACTTGTAGTAACCGGCGGCGGAGTAGGTCGTCTTGTCCGAAAGGGTAAAGAACGAAGTCGCCACCTGCGCCTTCTGCCGGCCGAAAAGCCCCGCCGCGGGATTGTTGAAGACGGCATACGCATCGGCCGATGTCACCGTCTCGATGCCGCCCATGCCCAGCGTCCGGGCATCGGGATTCGCAATCCCGTAAGGCTGCGCCGCAACGGGGAGGAACCCGCCGGCGAGCGACGCCATCCAAAGAATCAATCGTTTCATATCCTGTTCGTTAAAAGCAAACGAGGTGGAAGAGCGTGCGGCCCTCCACCTCGTCCGTATCGTGATTCGCTGCCGACGGTTAGCAGTTCATCGCGCCGCAGCAGTGGATGACCTGGCCGCTGACGTACGACGACAGGTCCGACGCGAGGAACAGGGCCACCTTGGCCACATCTTCGGGCGTACCGCCGCGTCGCAGCGGGATCTGCTTGTACCAGCCCTCCTTGACCTCGTCGGGCAACTTGTCGGTCATGTCCGTGATGATGAATCCCGGAGCGATGCAGTTGGCGCGGATGCCGCGCGGGCCCATCTCCTTGGCGATCGACTTGGCCAGACCGATCATGCCGGCTTTCGACGCCGAGTAGTTGCACTGGCCGGCGTTGCCGCTCACGCCCACCACCGACGACATGTTGATGATCGAACCCGACTTCTGACGGGCCATGACCGGCGTCACGGCGTGGATGAAGTTGAAGGCCGATTTCAGGTTGACCGTCAGCACGGCGTCCCACTGCGCCTCGCTCATGCGCATCATCAGACCGTCTTTCGTAATACCGGCGTTGTTCACCAGAATATCGATCCGGCCGAACTCCTCGACGATCCGTTTCACGACTTCGTGCGTCTGCTCGAAATCGGCGGCGTTCGAGGCGTAACCCTTGCACTTCACGCCCAGCGCGGCGATTTCCGCCTCGGTGGCTTTTCCGTTCTCGTCGATCGCCAGATCGGTGAATGCAACATTCGCGCCTTCCCTGGCGAACTGCAATGCGATCGCCTTGCCGATACCGCGGGCGGCGCCCGTCACGACTGCGACTTTTCCTTCCAGTAATTTCATGTCTCTTTTCAGTAATTGTTATAGAGTTGTTGATAAAATTCCGTTGACAAAGGTAGTAAAATAATTCGGATTGCGTATCTTTGCCCGAGGATAAAGCGCCGCAATCCGGGCTTCGTCCGCTACCGCCGGAAGATAAATCACGCTTAACACATATTATGAAAAGAGATTCTCAGATTTTCGATTTGATCGGCGCCGAGCGCAAGCGCCAGACGGAAGGCATCGAGCTGATCGCCTCGGAAAACTATGTCAGCGACCAGGTCATGGAGGCAATGGGGTCGGTGCTGACCAACAAATACGCCGAAGGCTATCCCGGCGCCCGTTACTACGGCGGCTGCGAGGTCGTCGATCGGGTCGAGACGCTGGCCATCGAGCGCGTCTGCCGTCTCTACGGAGCCGAATACGCCAACGTGCAGCCCCATTCGGGCGCACAAGCCAACATGGCGGTCTTCTTCGCCGTTCTCAAACCGGGCGACACCTTCATGGGGCTCGATCTTGCGCACGGCGGACACCTGTCGCACGGCTCGGCGGTCAACATGTCGGGCATGTATTTCAACGCCGTCGGGTACCAACTCAACGAGCAGACCGGCACGATCGACTACGAAGACATGGAACGCAAGGCGCTGGAACACCGTCCGAAGCTCATCATCGGCGGCGCCTCGGCCTATTCGCGCGAATGGGACTACAAACGTATGCGCGAAATCGCCGACAAGGTGGGCGCGCTGCTGCTCATCGACATGGCCCACACGGCCGGACTGATCGCCGCCGGCCTGCTGGACAACCCCGTGAAATACGCCCATATCGTCACCTCGACGACGCACAAGACGCTGCGCGGCCCGCGCGGAGGCATCATCCTCATGGGCAAGGATTTCGACAATCCGTGGGGCTACACCACGCCCAAAGGCGTCGTCAAGAAGATGTCGCAACTGCTCAACTCGGCCGTCTTCCCCGGTATTCAGGGCGGCCCGCTCGAACACGTGATCGCCGCCAAGGCCGTCGCTTTCGGCGAAGCGCTCGCACCCGAATACAAGGAGTACCAGGCGCAGGTGCAGAAGAATGCCAAGGCCATGGCCGAAGCCTTCGTCAAACGCGGCTACAAAATCGTTTCGGGCGGTACGGACAACCACCTGATGCTGGTCGACCTGCGGACGAAATTCCCCGAATTGACGGGCAAGCTGGCCGAGCGATGCCTCGTCGCGGCCGACATCACCACCAACAAGAATATGGTACCGTTCGACAGCCGCTCGCCGTTCCAGACCTCGGGCCTGCGTTTCGGTACGCCCGCGATCACCACGCGCGGCCTGAAAGAAGACAAGATGGAGTTGATCGTGGAGTTGATCGACCGCGTGCTGCACGACCCCGAAAACGAGGCCAACATCGCTGCCGTCCGCAAGGAGGTCAACGCACTGATGTCGCAATATCCGCTTTTCGCCTGGTAGCATGAAGGCGGTCGTCGAATTCCTGCGGCAACTGCACGCTCACAACGAACGCGCATGGTTCGAGGCGCACCGCGCCGAATGGCTGCAATTGCAGGAGCGTGTCCGCAGCTTCGCCGAAGGGTTGATCGAGGGAATCGCCTCGTTCGACCCCTCGGTCGAGGGGCTGACCGCTAAGGACTGTACCTACCGCATCTACCGCGACGTGCGTTTCAGCCGCGACAAATCGCCTTACAAGACCTGGCAGGGCATCTACGTCGCACCGCACGGTAAAAAAGCGGGGTATGCGGGCTACTATTTCCACCTCGAAGGCGCCGCCGAGGAGGGACTCGTCGGCAGCCACATGCTTTTTTCCGGACTCCACATGCCGCATCCCACGGTGCTCCGAAGCGTACGCGAGGAGATTCTGGACAATGGCGCGGAATTTGTCGGGAACATCCGGCGCGCCGAAGGATTCGCGCTCGACGAGTCGCAGCGACTGAGGCGCACGCCCGCAGGGTTTCCGACGGACTCGCCCTACGACGAACTGCTGCGGTTGAAGGAAGTAGCGCTCTGCCGTCCGTTCGGCGACGATTTCCTCGCGGGCGACGACCTGCTGGAACGCACGCTCGCCGAGTTCCGCAAGACCGCGCCTTTCGTGCAACAGCTCAATCGTGCCGTGCAGTACGCCTACGAAGAGATGATGTAATCTACAAATACGTGTAACTATGCGAAACATTCTTCTGTTGATATCGATGCTCGGCCTGCTGCCGGCAGGATGCGGCCACACGGTCTCCGACACCGACACGGTCTCGTGCGACACCTTCGTCTATTCGGTCAAGGGCGGCGACTCACTGCGGCTCGACCGTTATACCGACACCCCCGCAGCCGAAATCGACGCAAAAAAGCCCTGCATGATCTTCGTCTTCGGCGGCGCCTTCATCAGCGGCACGCGCGACGCCGAATCGTACCGCCCGTTCTTCGAATACATGGCGCGCGAACAGGGGTACACCGTCGTTTCGATCGACTACCGGCTCGGCCTGAAAGAGCCACTCGCCGCCGGCAAACTCTCGCCCGAAACGTTCCCGCAACTGCTTCCTCAAACGGTACTCATGGCCGTCGAGGATCTATACGACGCGACGAGTTTCGTCGCAGGGAAGTCTGCGGAGTGGGGGATCGATCCCGCGCGGATCGTCGCCTGCGGATCGAGCGCCGGAGCGATCACCGTCCTGCAAGGAGCCTATTTCATCGCCAATGAAAATCCGCTGACGGCCAAACTGCCCGACGGGTTCGATTACGCCGGCGTGATCTCTTTCGCCGGTGCCGTCGTCGACATGGCCGACGATTTGACCTGGAAACGCGCTCCTGCGCCGATCATGCTCTTCCACGGCGACGCCGACTCCAACGTTCCCTACGGGGCGCTGCGGATGGGCGGCGCAGGGATCTTCGGATCGGACTACATCGCACGACAACTCTCCGACATGAAATCGCCCTATTATTTCTACTCGGTGGAGGGTGCCGACCATGCATTGGCCACGGTGCCGATGAACAACTACCGCGATGCCATCGACCAGTTTCTCACGCAACAGGTAGGCGAGCGGCTTCCGGCCATGATCGACACGAAGGAGCGTTTCACCAATGCCTCGCCCGGCGGCAAGACATTCACCGCAGAGGACTACATTCGCAGCAATTTCGCGGGCGAATAACCGTCGACGAAAGGGTAGCGTTTTCAACGAAACACCCCCGACCGAACGATTCGGCCGGGGGTGTTTGTCGAAAACGTTCGCTCCTACATTTCCGCGAAATAACGGTAGAAATAGGGGATCGTCTCGATACCGCGCTGGAACTGATCCAATCCGAAACTCTCGTTGGGCGAGTGGATCGCGTCCCGCGACAAACCGAAGCCCAGCAAAATAGACTTCACACCCAGAATCTCCTCGAAAGCACTCACGATCGGAATCGAACCGCCCGAATAGAAGGGCAGGGGCTTCTTGCCGAAGGTGGCTTCGACGGCCTTCTCGGCTGCCTTATAGGCGGGCAGGTCGGTCGGCGAGACGTAGGGCGCGCCGCCGTGCAGGAACCGCACGTCGACCTTCACGCTGCGGGGCGCAATGGCGCGGAAATACCGCTCGAAGAGCTTGGCGATCTTACGGAAATCCTGATTCGGCACCAGCCGCATCGAGATCTTGGCCGACGCACGCGCCGGAATGATCGTCTTGGTTCCCTCCTCGATATAACCGCCCCAGATGCCGTTCACGTCGAGCGAAGGACGCACGCCCGTACGCTCCATGGTCGTATAACCCGCTTCACCCGCCACGTCGCCGATGTGCAGCGACCGCTTGTAGTCGGCCAGACGGAACGGCGCCTTGTTGAGCGCACGCCGTTCGGCGGCCGACAGTTCGCGCACGTCGTCGTAGAATCCGGGAATCGTCACGCGCCCCTCGTCGTCGACCAGCGAAGCGACCAGCCGCGCCAGCACGTTGGCCGGATTGGCCACCGCACCGCCGAAAAGTCCAGAATGCAAATCCTTGTCCGGTCCCGTCACCTCTACCTGCATATAAGTTAAACCACGCAACCCGCAGGTAATCGAAGGTGTATCCATCGAAATCATCGACGTATCGGAGACCAGAATGACATCCGATTTCAGCAGTCTCTTCTGCTCGCGGCAAAATTTGTAGAGACTCTGCGAACCGATCTCCTCTTCGCCTTCGAGCATGAACTTCACGTTGCAGGGCAGTTGTCCGGTCGCGCACATCGCCTCGAACGCCTTGATGTGCATGAACGACTGCCCCTTGTCGTCGTCGGCTCCGCGCCCCCAGATGCGGCCGTCGCGCACGACGGGTTCGAACGGCTCGGTCGTCCACTCCTCGCGCGGATCGACCGGCATCACGTCGTAATGGCCGTAGACCAGCACCGTTTTGGCCTTGGGGTCGACGATCTTCTCGGCGAAGACCACCGGATTCCCCTCGGTGGGCATCACCTCGGCGTGGTCGGCACCGGCCTTGACGAGCGCTGCCGCCAGATGTTCGGCACAGCGCACCATATCCCCGCGGTGTTCCGTCTGCGCGCTGATCGACGGGATGCGCAGCACCTCGAACAACTCTTCGACGAAGGCGTCGCGGTGCGAGCGGATGTAATCGAGAACCTTTTCCATAATCGTATGTCGTTTTACAGGTTGCAAATTTCGTGCAGTTCGCCGATGAACCGCTGCGCCAGCGCATCGGCTTCGGCCATCGACCGTGCCTCGGTATAGATGCGGATGATCGGCTCGGTATTGGACTTGCGCAGGTGCACCCAATTCTCCGCGAAATCGATTTTCACGCCGTCTATATCGTTCACCTGTTCACCGGCATAACGATCCTTTATCTCACGCAGGACTTTATCCACATCGATGGCCGGCGTCAGGGCGATCTTGTTCTTCGACGCGTAGTAGGCGGGGTAGGTGGCACGCAATGCGGTCATCCTCAGCCCTGTCTGCGCCAGATAGGTCAGGAACAGCGCCACGCCCACCAGCGCGTCGCGGCCGTAGTGCAGTTCGGGATAGATCACGCCGCCGTTGCCTTCGCCGCCGATGACGGCGCCGACCTCCTTCATCTTCGCCACGACGTTGACTTCGCCCACGGCCGAAGCGTGATAACGGCCGCCACGACGCTCGGTCACATCGCGCAGCGCCCGCGACGAACTGAGGTTCGAGACCGTATCGCCCTTGCGGTGCGACAACACGTAGTCGGCCACGGCCACCAGCGTATACTCCTCGACAAACATCGAGCCGTCCTCGCTCACGAAGGCCAGCCGGTCGACGTCGGGATCGACCACCACGCCCAGATCGGCCTTCTCGCGGACGACCGCCGCGGCGATCTCCGTCAGATTCTCGGGCAGAGGTTCCGGATTGTGGGCGAACTCGCCCGTAGGCTCGCAGTTGAGTTCCACGACCTCGCAGCCCAACTCGCGCAACAGCTTCGGGATCACGATGCCTCCCACCGAGTTGACGGCGTCGACCACCACCTTGAAGCGTTTGCGCCGCACGGCGTCGACATCGACCAGCGGCAGGGCGAGCACCCGACGGATATGTTCGTCGTTGAACGATTCGCGCGAAAGCACATGCCCCAGTGCATCGACCTCGGGAAATTCGAAGTCGCTTCGTTCGGCCAACTCCAACACGCGCTTGCCCTCGGCATCGGAGAGGAACTCGCCGTCGGCATCGAGCAGTTTCAACGCGTTCCATTGGCGCGGATTGTGCGAGGCGGTAATGATGATGCCGCCGTCGGCCTCGTGGGCCGTGACGGCCAGTTCCACGCCGGGCGTCGTGCAGAGCCCCACGTTGACCACGTCGGCGCCGCAGCCGAGCAGGGCGCCCTCGATCAGGTCGCCCACCATTTCGCCCGAAAGACGTGCGTCGCGGCCGACGACGATCCGCAGGCGGCCCTGTTTGCGCTCGCCCAGAAAACGGACGTAGGCAGTGGTGAATTTCACGATGTCGAGCGGGGTCAGATTGTCGCCCGGGCGGCCGCCGATCGTACCGCGGATACCCGAGATGGATTTGATGAGTGTCATGTCTGAACTTGTTTTACACCTATATAAATTGAAAGAAATCGACGGGTTTGTTTTGCAATTCGAGGTAAAAATATTACTTTTATGCCAATTATGAAAATTAAAACGCGACCATTATGAGAACGATCCCCTCTTCCGAGTTGATTATCAACGACGACGGTTCCATTTTCCATCTGCACCTCCGTCCCGAGCAGCTGGCCGACACCGTCATTCTGGTGGGCGATCCGGGCCGCGTGGAGCTGGTAGCCTCCTTTTTCGATACGCGCGAATGCAACGTCTCCAACCGTGAGTTCAACACCGTCACAGGCACCTATAAAGGCAAACGTATGACCGTCCTGTCGACAGGCATCGGCATCGGCAACATCGACATCTCCGTCACGGAGCTCGACGCGCTGGCCAATGTCGACTTCGAAACCCGACAGGTCAAGCCCGAACTTCGGCGGCTTACGCTCCTTCGGCTCGGCACGTCGGGAGCCATCCAGCCCGACATCAAGGTGGGCGAGGCGGTCTTCTCGCGCATGTCGATCGGATTCGACGGCCTGCTCAACTACTACAAGGGCCGCAACGAGGTCTGCAATCTGGAATACGAGCAGGCATTCATGCGCCACACGGGATGGAGCGACCTGCTGCCGAAGCCCTATTTCGCCGTGGCCGACGAGGGGCTGTTCGACCTGTTCCGCGACTCGACACGCGAAGGTATCACCATCGCCGCACCGGGTTTCTACGCCCCGCAAGGACGCTGGGTGCGCCTCGAACCGGCCGACGCGCACCTGAACGAGAAGATCGAATCGTTCGAGTACGAAGGCCGCCGCATCACCAACTTCGAGATGGAGAGCTCGGCGCTCGCAGGCATGGCCTCGCTCATGGGGCACCGCGCCGCGACGATCTGCACGATCATCGCACAGCGCATCGCGCTGGACGCCTGCACCGACTACAAACCGTTCGTCAAACGGATGATCCGCATGGCGCTCGACAAGCTGGCGACGATCTGATCCGTACAAACGCAAGCATATCAAGAATTATCAAATCATAGAGACTCAACATGAAATTTTCCGTATCAAGTTCCGCGCTTCTGTCGCTGCTGGCGACCACCGGTAAAGTAATCAGCAATAAGAACACGCTGCCGATCCTCGACTATTTCCTCATGGAGTTGAAGGGCGACCAACTGAAAGTGACCACCTCCGATCTGGAAACCACGCTCGTCGGGCAAATCACCGTCGACAACGTCGAGAGCGAAGGGATGATCGCCGCCCCCGCCAAGCAGCTGCTCGACTCGCTCAAAGAGTTCGCCGAAATTCCGCTGACGATCGACTGCAACGACCAGACTTTCGAGATCAAACTCAACTGGAAAAGCGGTTCGCTTTCGATTCCCGGCGCCAGCGCCGTGAGCTATCCGGCGCTGCCCGCGCTCGCGGAGGACAAGAAGGAGCTGACGTTCGACGTCGACACGCTCGTCAACGGTATCAACAAGACGATCTTCGCCACGGCCGACGACGAACTGCGTCCGATCATGAACGGCGTCTACATCAACATCGAGCCCGCGTCGATCACGTTCGTGGCCACCGACGCCCACAAGTTGGTGAAGTACTCCTCGGAGCAGCCGAGCGAGCTGACGGCAGCTTTCATCCTGCCCAAGAAACCGGCGAACCTGCTCAAAGGCATGCTGCTCAAAGAGGAAGCGCCTGTCAAGGTGTCGTTCGACTCGAAGAACGTGCTCTTCAACCTCAAAAACCACACGTTGGTGTGCCGTCTGATCGAGGGCAGCTATCCCAACTACAACGCCGTCATCCCGACGGCCAACCCCAACAAGGTGCTCATCGACCGCATCGAACTGGTCAATGGCATCAAGCGCGTGGCCGTCTGCTCGAATCCGGCGACCAACCTCATCCGCATGGACATCGCCGACAACAAGATCAACCTCACGGCGCAGGACATCGACTACTCGATGTCGGCCAACGAGACGATCTCGTGCAGTTACGACGGACAGTCGATCACCATCGGGTTCAAGTCGACCTTCCTCGTCGAGATCCTCTCGAACATCGAGACGCCGACGGTGGTGATCGAGCTGGCCGATTCTACCCGTGCGGGCGTTTTCAAGCCCGTTTATGACGAAAAGCAGTCCAGCGACACGCTGATGCTGCTCATGCCGATGATGATCAATGCCTGACGACGATGAACAAACGTGAATTGATCGGCGAAGTAGCCCGCCGCACCGGCTATGCCGAAGAGGTCTGCACCCGCGTACTCGACACGTTCGAAGAGGTGCTGGGCGACGCCGTCGCGGACAAGGTGAAGGACGCCTCCGACACCTTCCGTAGCAACGCCGCCGAGGCGCTCGACCTGATCCGCGGACTGTTCCGCAAAAAGACCGAAGCATGAAACTGAACCTCAAACGTCCCATCGTCTTTTTCGATCTGGAAACCACCGGCGTCGACACCGCCAAAGACCGCATCGTCGAGATCTCGATGGTCAAGGTGATGCCCGACGGCGAGGAGATCGTCAAGACCCGCAAGATCAACCCCGGCATACACATCCCCGAAGAGGCGACCGCCATTCACGGCATCACCGACGAGGATGTGAAGGATTGTCCGACCTTCGCGCAGATCGCCCGGTCGCTCGAACAGTTCATCGCCGGCTGCGACTTCGGAGGATTCAACTCCAACCGTTTCGACCTGCCGATGCTCGTCGAGGAGTTCATGCGCGCCGGCATCAGCGTCGACTTCAAGCGGCGCCGCTTCGTCGACGTGCAGAACATCTTTCACAAGATGGAGCAGCGTACACTCGTAGCCGCCTACAAGTTCTACTGCGACAAGGACCTCACGAACGCCCATTCGGCCGAAGCCGATACGCTGGCGACCTACGAGGTGCTCAAAGCGCAGCTGGACCGCTACGACAACCTGGAAAACGACATCGATTTCCTGGCCGAATTCTCCACGCGCAACGAGTCAGCCGACTACGCCGGACGCATTCTCTATAACGAGAAAGGGGAGGAGGTCTTCGGTTTCGGAAAGTACAAAGGCCGCTGCGTAGCCGAAATATTCGAGTCGGAACCGAGCTACTACAACTGGATGATGAACGGCGATTTCCCGCTCTACACGAAAAAGGTCATCACCGAAATCCGGCTGCGCGGCTCGAAGGAGAAGAAACGTTAGATGCGTATGTACAAACCGATTCTCATAACGGCGGCATGTCTCTGCATCGGGTTGACGCCTGTATCGGCGTCGGCTCCGCAGTCGCAGAAGTCGGAGACGATCGTTTATATCGGCGGCGAGAAGTTCTACATCCACACCGTGCAGCCCGGCCAGACGCTCTACTCGATCGCGCGGCTCTACGGCGTGAGCGAGCAGACGCTCGTGGCGTACAATCCGACGATGGCCGACGTGTTGAAAGCCGACCAGAACGTCAAAATTCCGGTTCCCGCCCCGCAGATGCAACCCGACGAAGCGCCGCTCACGGCCAGACAGGAGAAGAAACTCCGCAAAAAGTTCATTCTGCATACGGTGGAGGCGCACGAGACGCTCTACGCCATTTCGAAGCGCTACGGCATTTCGGTCGAGACGCTGCTGGAGGATAACGAGAATCTCGATCCTACGCACCTGACGATCGGCGGCACGCTGCTGGTACGGAAAAAGGAGGTGGGCAAGACCAGCAACGCCGAAAATCTCGCCGAATTGGAGGAGTACAAGGAGAAGCTGAACAGTGTTCCGACCGACGGTTTCCGCTATTACGTCGTCCGACCGGGCGATACGATGTATTCGCTCGCCCACGCCAACCGGACTACGGAGCAAACGCTCTCGGAACTCAACGAAGGCCTTTCGTCCGCAACGCTCAAAGCCGGTGCGATCATCAAGTTGCCGACGGCCGATGCACCCGCCACCGCCGAGCAACCGGCCGACACGCTGACGGTGCGGCCGCCCGCCGAAAAACTCCTGACGCTCGCGCCGGACGCCGCGCTCCGCTTGTCGTTGCTGCTGCCCGCCACGACCGACGGGCGCCCCAATGCCAGCTATACCGAATTCTATCAGGGATTCCTGCTGGGCGTCGACCGGCTCCGCCGCGACGGCCGGTCGGTACGGCTCGACGTTTTCGACACGGCGCACGATCCCGCGAAGGTCGCGACACTCGTCGCCGACAGCACTCTCGCCCGCTCGCAACTGATCGTCGGCCCCGTGTACGAAGACGAACTGGCACCCGTCCTGCGCATCGCCGAGCAGGAGGGTATTCCGGTCGTTTCGCCGCTGGCGACGATCGATCATACGCACAGCGACGTCCTCTTCCAAATGGCGCCCGATCCCGCCCGGAAATACGCGAAACTCGCCCGGCCGCTCAACAGCGGCCGCAGGGTCGTACTGATTTACAGCCAGCACACCGACACGGCGTTCGAACAGGCCGTCAAGGCGCTGATTCCCGACGTGGGGTACGAAACGTTCCGCTACGAGCAGGGCAGCAACATCGGCAGCATCCTCTCGGCCCGCGACAGCGCCCTGCTCGTCGTATTGTCGGGCAAAGAGACCGAGGTCGACTCGATCCTCGCCGCACTGGCCTCGGCCAGCAGCAATATCATCGCCCGCGGCCACTCCGCACCGCAGTACGACGTCATCGGCGGCCCGCACTGGAACCGGTTCGACAACATCGACCGCAACCTCTTTTTCAAGAATCGGGTGAATTTCATATCGACCTATCACGCCAAACGCGACGACGAACGCATCTGCACCTTCGACAACCGCTATATCTCCGCATTCGGTTCGCTGCCGACGCTCTACTCCTATCGGGGGTACGACGCGGCCGTTCTGTTCGGCTCGGCGATGTTCGACGACATCAACAGCTTTTTCGACGACGAGACCTTCACGCCGCTCCAGACGCCTTACCGCTTTACGCGGACGGCCGACGGCAACCGCGTCAACACCGAATGGGTGCGTGTCGTCTACAACGACAACTATACCATCACGCTCGAATAATCCGACCATGGCATCTTCCAATATCCCCGAAAAAACGATCGAACGGCTGAGCGAGTACCGCCGTACGCTGCTCTCCTGCCACAAGCAGGGGATCACCCACATCTTCTCCCACGTGCTGGCCGGCATCCACGGCATCACGGCGGTGCAGGTGCGCCGCGACCTGATGCTCATCGGCTTTTCGAGCGACACGAAGAAGGGCTACGACGTGAAGGTGCTCATCGATTTCATCAGCAACATCCTCGACAGCGACACGGTGACCAACATCGCCGTCATCGGCATGGGACACCTCGGCCAGGCCATCACCAAGTATTTCAACGGCCGCGGCCTGAAATTGAAGATCACCACCGCGTTCGACATCGACCCCGCGAAGGTCGGCCAGACGATAGACGGCATTCCGTGCCACCATATGGAGACATTCGAGGAGGTGGTCGAGGACAAGGACATCGACATCGTCATCGTCTCGTCTCCCTCGCGCGTAGCCGACGAACTGGTCGTCCCGATCGTCAACGCCGGCATCAAGGGCGTGCTCAACTTCACCTCGCGGCCGCTCAACTTCCCGCGCGGCATCGTGGTCGAGAACTACGACATCACCACGCTGCTCGAAAAGGTCGCCTATTTCGTCAAGGAGAACGAGGAGAACCCGACCGACGACTGAACCGAGGCACGATGAAAGTTTTCCACGGAATCGACCGGCTCCCCGCATTCCGCCACCCGGCGGCTACCGTCGGATCGTTCGACGGCGTACACGGCGGTCACAGCGAGTTGCTCGCGGCCGTGCGCCGCTTCGCCCGCGAACGCGACGGCGAAAGTATCGTCGTCACATTCTCGCCCCACCCGCGCATCGTACTCGAAACACAGACCGATCTGCGCCTGCTCACGACGCTCGACGAGAAGGTCTGGCTGCTCGAACGGGCCGGCATCGACAATCTGGTCGTCATCCCTTTTACCCGCGAATTCAGCCGGACGGGTTCCGCCGATTTCATCCGCCGCGACCTGATCGGAAAACTGGGCGTCGAAACACTCGTAATGGGGTATAACCACCACTTCGGGCACAACAAGGAGGGCGACTACGGTTCGCTGCGCTCATCGGAGCGGCCGACATTGCGGCTGTACCGGATCGAACCGTTCAGCGTCGGCGGCGAAAAGGTCAGTTCGACCGTCGTCCGGTCGCTCGTCGAACACGCCGAGATGGCCCGCGCCGCCCGTATGCTGGGACATCCCTATCTGCTGATGGCCGACGTCGCCCGCGGCTCCCTCCGCATCGACGACCCCTACAAGCTGCTGCCGCCTGCGGGCGAGTATCCCGTCACGGCTGACGGTGTACCGGCGAGACTCTTCATTCCTTCCGAAGGAGCGCCGCATCTGGACCGGCCGTTTACCAAAGAAAAGAGCATTATCGAATTTACCGCACTATGATTACACACGACACCAAAATCCGGGTCTGGTACAAGCATACCGACCAAATGGGGTTCGTCCACCACTCGAACTACATCTGCTACTACGAAGAGGCGCGCTCCGACCTGATGCGCTCGATGGGGCTCTCCTACGCCGACATGGAACGAAAGGGCATCATCATGCCGATCCTGGAGGTGCAGTCGGTCTACAAACGTCCGGCTTTCTTCGACGACTGCCTTACGGTGCGCATCCTACTGCGCGAAATGCCTACGGCGCGCATCCGTTTCGAATACGAGGTCTACAACTCGCAGGGCGAACTGCTCAACACGGGCATGACGACGCTGGGTTTTCTCCATGCCGACACGCACCGTCCGACACGCGCCCCGCAATGGTTCGTCGAGGCGCTCGCTGCGGCGATGAAGTAGGGAAGGAATCGCGATTTCTCTAAAAAAACTATTTGTTTTATTTTTTATGATAAAACATTTTACTATTTTTGAGAAACTCCCAAATCATGCCCCTTATGAAAAAGTATTTATGCGGATTAGCCGTTCTTTTGCTCCTTACTAATTGTCAAAAAGGATCGGAAGGAGATTCTCCCGTTGCGCCTTTTACCATCAATCTTTCTCAAAAGATGATCACTTGTTTTCCTAAAGACGTAAAAATATTCGATTTCAACGTAACGGGACCGGAAGCCACGAATTTGAAACTGGAGGTAGTTATTACTGAACCTTGGAAATATAAATTACTTAAGTTCGAACCTTCCGCAGACGGTGGATACAATGGAACAATTGAAATCACAGCACCTTCTAAGAAGTCAGAAGCAAGCAATTATTCGACGATAGATATTACCGTTCTATCCGAGACATATTCCTCCTGCGTCTCGGCATCTCTCATCGTCAATCCCGCACCACCTATATTTACTGCAACAAATCTCGAAACGGATTTCAAGGTCAACGAGCTGAGAGAGATCACTTTCTCTCTCAAAAGCGAAGAGAATGTTGGAGCTTTTGCATATCAACGTATGCAAGATAAGTGGAGGTTTTATGTAGGTCATAACAGTCTGTATTTCATTCGTAATCCCGATTATTCTATAACCTCCGGAAAAATGACTATTCAAGCACCGGATAAACCTTCGGAAACAGATTTAATACTTCGATTTGAAGGTCATAGACCGTATCAAGCTATGCAAGTCACCATCCACGCTGAAACGCTTCACTTAAAGTGTAACTATTAAGCAGGAGGTTGAGCAAGAGCTCAGTCTTGTTTTTGTCAGTCTCCGGCTGTCATTCTGGCAGGAAACGTGCGCTGGCACATAGTTTGATCTCTCCGCGAACGGAAAAAACAGACTAAAACCAGAATACGACTATGACAAACGGTAAAATCGGGGTGACGACCGAAAACATCTTTCCCGTCATCAAGAAATTCCTCTATTCCGACCACGAAATCTTCCTGCGCGAATTGGTGTCGAACGCAGTCGACGCCACGCAGAAACTCAAAGCACTGGCTTCGCGCGGCGAAATGCAGGGTGAATTGGGCGACCTGACGATCCGCATTGCGGTGGACACCGACAAGCGGCTGCTCACGATCACCGACCGCGGAATCGGCATGACGGCCGACGAGGTCGACCGCTACATCAACCAGATCGCCTTCTCGGGCGCCGAGGAGTTCATGGCCAAGTACAAGGATCAGGCGATCATCGGCCACTTCGGTCTGGGGTTCTACTCTTCGTTCATGGTCGCGGACAAGGTGGAGATCATCACCAGATCCTACAAGGAAGGCAGCAAAACCGTGCACTGGGAGTGCAACGGCTCGCCCGAGTTCTCGATGGAGGAGAGCGACGAGGCGCACGACCGCGGGACGACGATCGTCCTGCACCTCTCCGAAGAGGCCAAGGAGTACGCCGAAGCGGCCAAAATCGAGGAATTGCTGCGCAAATACTGCCGGTTCCTGCCCGTTCCCATCGCCTTCGGCAAGGTCAAGGAGTGGAAGGACGGCAAGTATGTCGATACCGACAAGGACAACATCGTCAACGACACCGATCCGCTGTGGATGCGCAAGCCGGCCGACATCACCGAAGAGCAGTACAAGGAGTTCTACCACGAGCTCTACCCGACGGGCGAAGAGCCGCTCTTCTCGATCCACCTGAACATCGACTATCCGTTCCACCTGACGGGCATTCTCTACTTCCCGAAGATCCGCAACAACTTCGAGATTCAGAAGAACAAGATCCAGCTCTACTCCAACCAGGTCTACGTGACGGATCAGGTCGAGGGAATCGTACCGGAGTACCTCACGCTGCTGCACGGCGTAATCGATTCGCCCGACATCCCGCTCAACGTCTCGCGCAGCTATCTCCAAAGCGATTCGAACGTCAAGAAGATCTCGAACTACATCACGCGCAAGGTGGCCGACCGCTTGCAGGAGTTGTTCAACACCATGCGCCCCGAATTCGAGAAGAAGTGGGACGACCTGAAAATCTTCATCCAGTACGGAATCCTCACCGATGAGAAATTCGCTGAAAAGGCGCAGTCGTTCACGCTGTGGAAGAATACCGACGGCAAATACTTCACGCCCGCCGAATACGAGGAGCTGGTCAAGGCCAACCAGACCGACAAGCACCAGACGCTCGTCTTCCTCTACGTCGACGACCCCGTCGCTAAACTCGCGGCCCTCGAAGCCGCGAAGGGCAAAGGCTACGACGTGCTCGAAATGAACGGCCCGCTCGACAACCACTACGTCAACTGGTACGAGTCGAAGCACAAGGAGCAGCGCTTCGTGCGCGTCGACAGCGACATCGTGGACAAATTGATCCAGAAGGAGGACTCGCTCAAAATGTCGCTCTCGGAGGCGCAGCAGGAGATTCTGCGCCCCGTCTTCGAAGCGCAGATGCCGCACGACGAGAAGATCCACTACAACATCGCCTTCGAGCCGATGGCAGCCGGCGAAGCGCCCGTCGTCATCACGCAGAACGAGTTCATGCGCCGCATGAAGGAGATGGCCGCCATGAGCGGCGGAGGCATGAGCCAGTTCTACGGTCAGATGCCCGATAATTTCACCCTCGTCGTCAACGGCAATCACCCGATCGTGATCGATATCCTCCAAAACGTCGAGAAGGAGTACGGCTACAAACTCAAATCGATCACCAAGAAGATCGATGCCGCCGTGCAGGAGGAGAAGCGGTTCGAGGAGACGATCGACAAGAAAAAGGAGGAGGAGCTCACCGCCGAGGAGAAAAACCAGCGCGAGGAGTTGTCGAAGAAGGTCGTCACGCTGCGCGACGAACGCAACGAACGGCTGCGCCAGATCGGCAAGAAGGATTCGCTCGTGCGGCAGATCATCGACCTGGCACTGCTCACCAACGGGATGCTCAAAGGCAAAAACCTGACGGAGTTCATCCAGCGATCGATCTCGCTGATCGAGAAATAAGCGGGCACGGCACTCGCAGCATCAAAAGGGGATATGTTCTTTCGGGACATATCCCTTTTTGGTGTGTCTACAATCGGAAAAGCACGGCATCGCTCAGCGATGCCGGCAGTTCGTCGCCGCCCCATGCGGCGGACTGCAACTCGCCGCAGCTCGTGCAGTACCGGCCGCCGGCGTTGAACCGCACGGGTAACCAAACGTAAATCCGCTTTCGGCCCCCCTCCCAAAAAATCGCTATCTTCGAAGCATGGAACTCACGATACGTCCGATTCGCAGGGAGGAATTCCCGTTGTTGGCCGATTTTCTCTACGACGCGATCTATCGCAGCGACCCGTCGTCGCCCCTGCCGCGACAGATCGTCGAACATCCGTCACTGCGCATCTACATCGCGGATTTCGGCACACTCCCCGACGACCGCTGCCTGGTCGCGCAAGCGGAAGGGCACGCCGTCGGAATGGTCTGGGTGCGCTGCATTCGGGCCTACGGATATATCGGCGAAGGCATTCCCGAATTCGTCCTGTCGGTCGCGGCTCCCTGCCGGGGACAGGGCATCGGCACACGGTTGATGCGCGAGATGCTGCAACGGCTCTCCGCAGCAGGGTATCCGGAAGCCTCGCTTTCGGTGCAGCGCCGGAATCCGGCCGTGCGTCTCTACCGCCGGCTCGGATTCCGCACCGTGAAACGGACACCCGAAGAATATATCATGGCCTGCGATCTCCGCGACACGGATTCCGCCGTTGCGAACCGAACGGCTGGAACAGAGTAGAACACTGCGTCCAAAACAAAGGTGTCCTGCGGCAATTGCCGCAGGACACCTTTCATCCGATCGGAAGAGGCTATTATGCGCGCCCCTTGTACTCGAAGCCCAACTCCTCGATCACCTTCTGAATCTCGGCGGCGTCCGCCGTCCCCTCGACAGCCACCGTTCCCGCCGTCAGATCGACTTCGACGGCCGTGACGGAGGGCAGCAGCGCGAGATTCTTCTCGACGCTGGCCTTGCAGTGGTTGCAGCTCATGCCGCCCACACGATAAATCTGTTTGGTCATACTCGTATCGTTTTTTCTGTGAATGAACCGTTTCATCAGGGCATAGGCCAGCAGAGCCGCGAGCAGCGCGCTCGACGCGACCTCCACCCACGAATAGCCCGCCTTGCCGTGGCAGGCCGCATGTACCGCCCCCGAAGGGAAGAACCACGCCGCCGGCAGCAGATAGTCGATCGCCAGCCCGAAGCCCACGGCTCCCGCGACGATCGCCCCCAGGTAGGCCGCCAGCGTGCGGCGTCCCAGCACCTTGCCGATCACCAGAATCGACGCCGTGTTGGTCGCCGGTCCCGCCATGAGCAGTACCAGCGCCGCACCGGGCGACAACCCTTTGAGCATCAGCGCCGCCGCAATCGGAATCGATCCCGTGGCACAGAGATACATCGGAATCGAGAAGAGCAGCACGACGGCCATATTCAGCAGCGGCTTGTCGGCGAACGAGGCGAAAAAGTTGTCGGGCACCAGAATCGTAATCAGCCCTGCGACGAGCAATCCCAGCACCAGCCAGCGGCCGATGTCCTGGATCATATCCACGAATCCATAGCGCAACGCCTCCACGAACCGGCTGCCGCTGCGACGAACCTCGCCGCCTTCCGCCGCCGGAAGGATACCGTCGGTCTCGCTGCGGGTCAGCCGATTGACCGTCCACCCGCCCGCCAGCGCCGTCACGAGCGCCACGACGGGCCGGATCACGGCGAAGGGAAGACCCAGTACCGAGTAGGTCGCCACGATCGAATCGACGCCGGTCTGCGGCGTGGCGATCAGAAACGACGTCACGGCACCCTTCGACGCCCCCTCGCGCCGCAGCGACATCGCCGTGGGAATCACGCCGCACGAACACAGGGGCAGCGGCACGCCGAAGAGGGCAGCCAGCGCCACCGAGCGGAAATCGGGCTGCGAAAGGTAGCGCGCATAGAGCCTGCGCGGGACGTAGGCGTGGATGACTCCCGCCAGCAGGAATCCCAGCAGCAGGTAGGGAGCCATCGTATTGAGCAGGTAAAGAAACGGCGTTATATATTCCATGATCGTTGCAGTTTTAAGGTCTAACGGAAAATCGTCCCTCGAAAGTATCCCGTGCAGCCGCATAGAGCACATGCCGCCGCAGGAGATGCCCGACGGGCAAGGCCGGATGATCGAATCCGCCGAGGTTGCGCATCCCCAACCGCCGCATCACCCGCTCCGAACGAAGGTTCACCGCCGCCGTAAAGGAGTACACCCGCGGCAGTCCCAACCGGTCAAAGGCATCGTGCAGCACGGCCCGCGCCGCTTCGGTGGCATAGCCCTGCCCCCAGACCTCGGCGACGAACCGCCATCCGATCTCGATACAGGGTGTAAACGACGCCTCGAAGGCCGCACGGTGCAGCCCCGTCAACCCGATCAGCCGTCCGTCCCCGCGTCGTTCGACGGCATACAGTCCCTGACCGGACTCCGCCCATTCGGCGACAATCCGATCGAAAAAAGCGTCCGACTCCGCCCGCGACAGCGGGTGCGGGAAAAACTCCATTACCCTCCGGTCGGCATTCATCGCGGCCAGCGGCTCCCTGTCCTCCGGAAGCCACTCCCTCAGCCGCAACCGCTCCGTCTCCAAACGATACACCATGTCCAAATCCGCTAAGGGAACGGGTACGGTTTTCGTGCCGCACCGTGTTCCGAATTATTTCACATACAACCGGTAACGGATCGACCACTTGCCGCCCGGCGGGATCGAGCGGAATCCCCACCGTTCGCGGTCGGGCAGATTCGGCGCATCGGTGGCCCACGACTGCGGCTCGGGACAGCAGTAGGGCACCTGCCCGCCGTTGTTCCAGAGCGTCCAATAGAGCGTCTGGGAGTCGACCTCGTAGAAAACCCGCACTCCCGTACGGCGATTCTCTACCACGGCACCGCGGAAAGGCCGGCCGTCGACCTCGATCTCGCGCACCGAAAAACCAGCTTCGATCGCCTCGCAGCCGGTCGCCTGCAACCCTTCGGGAGCACGCAGCCGTGCAAACCGTTCGTCGAGCGGCAGCAGCCATCCGGTCGGGAGATTGCGTCCGTTCAACTCGAAACGTTCGCCCACGGCCATACGGAGCCGGTAGTCCGCCGCATCGCCGCCGGCGAAGGGAACGTTGAGCGGCGTGTGGAATCCCACGCCGACAGGCATGGGAAGGTCGCTCTTATTGCCGAACATCACCTCCTGCTCCAACCCTTCGGCCGAAAGCCGGTAGGTGATCTTGCACTTGAAGGCGTGCGGGAAATCCCGATAGATCGCATCCGAGGCCGCATTCGAATAACAGCGTGTTTCGATCAGCACCTCGTCGGGCGTCTCGACGGCCTTAGACACCGCGAACGGCTGGCTTTTGAGGATGCCGTGATGGTAGTTGTTCTCCTCGGGACGGGTAATCGGGAAGCGGTATTCGCGGCCGTCGAACCGAAACCGTCCGTCGGCGATCCGGTTGGGCGGAAAGAGGATCGGCACGCCGTAGACATGGGGACGCCGAAGGAACTCGTCATGCTCCCGTTCCGACGGCGTGCGCAACACCTCCACTCCCAATCGCGTATGGGCCAGCCGCACCAGATTCGCCCCCACCGACGGAACGAGCAAGGCCGTGTAGTCCCGCTTGGTGAACTCCACGGCCTGCGTCCCGTGCCATTCGCACGAACGGATCATCGCTCAGAGCAGTTTCGACAATTTGTCGACGATCTCCGCCTTGGTCGTCGCACCCACGATTCTGGCGACCTCCTGTCCCTCCTTCAGAAAGACGAGCGTCGGGATGTTGCGCACCTTATAGGTCGCCACGATGTCGTCGCTCTTCTCCGCATCGCATGTGCAGATCAACACGCGGCCTTCGTACTCTCCGGCCAACTCTTCGACAATCGGCGCCACCATGCGGCAGGGACCGCACCATTCGGCACCGAAATCGATCAAAACAGGGAGTTTCGAGGCGGCGACCTCGCCGTAATTTTTAGTTGTCAGTTCAATTGCCATAATTCACCTGATTTTTAATTTATTGTTTTGATTATATAACAGTATACTTTATATCATTGTCTTCGAAGAACGACACCAATCCCTGCGTAAGGCTCACCTTGTAACTCTTCGAAAAGAGATTGAGCGACACCTGTGCCTGCCGGTCGTAAACGTTCAGCCGCAGCAGGGTATTGCCCTTCGCCTCCTTGACCGAACGGCCCATCCGTGCGATCAGGTCGCGCGTGATCTCCTCGACGGCTAGCTGCACGTGCACCTCCTTGACGGCCTCCTGCAACTCCGACAGCTGCATCATCGACGTGATGCGGAATTCCAGCTCCTGGTCGTTGTAGGGGCGCGGCTGTACCCGTCCCCGGATAAAGAGGAAATAGTCGCTGAAAAGGTATTTGCGGAAATTCTCGTAATCCTTGCCGAAAAGCGCGAATTCGTGCGTGCCGTTGTAATCCTCCAACTTGAACTTTCCCCACGGCTTTCCGGTCTTGGTCGTTAGGTTCTGCACCGCGACGACCATGCCCGCCACGGCGATCTCCTTGCCCTTCAACTCGTCGAGGTGATCCAGATCGCCCACCTGCGTCTTGCACATGTTGCGGATGATCACCTTGTAGTCGTCGAGCGGATGGGCCGAGAGATAGAGTCCGATCACCTCGCGTTCCTTGTTGAGCTTTTCGAGCTGCGACCACTCGGCGCAGGCGGGAATCACCGGCGGCGTGATGTCGGTCGTTCCGGTATCGCCGCCGAAGAGGCTCTGCTGGGCGTTGTTCTTCTCGCTCTGATAACGCTGTCCGTAACGCATCAGCTGCTCGATGTAGGTCACACCGTTGTTGTCGCGCTGATCGACACCGAAAAACTTGCAGCGGCTGAATCCCGAAATCGAATCGCACCCTCCGGCATAGGCGATATTTTCCAGGCACTTGCGGTTCACGAGCGAATAGTCGACCCGTTCGATGAAGTCGTAAATGTCCTTGAAGCGCCCGTTCTTCGTCCGTTCGGCGATGATGCTCTCCACGGCCGCTTCGCCGACACCCTTGATCGCCGCCAGCCCGAAGCGCACGTCGCCCTGCTTGTTGGCCGAGAATTGCAGCATCGACTCGTTGATGTCGGGGCCGAGCACATTGATGCCCATACGCTTGCACTCGTTCATGTAGATCGTCAGCTGCTCGACGTTCGTCAGGTTTCGGCTCAGCACCGCCGCCATGTACTCCGAGGGGTAGTTGGCTTTGAGGTAGGCCGTCTGGAAAGCCACCCACGAATAGCAGGTAGCATGCGATTTGTTGAAGGCATAGGAGGCGAACTTCTCCCAGTCGCCCCAGATCTTTTCGAGCACTTTCGGGTCGTGGCCGTTGGCCTGTCCGCCCTTGATGAACTTGGGCTTCAAGGCGTCCAGCTTGTCTTTGAGCTTCTTGCCCATCGCCTTGCGCAACGTGTCGGACTCGCCGCGCGTGAAGTTGGCCAGCAGACGCGACAACAACATGACCTGCTCCTGGTAGACCGTCACGCCGTAGGTGTCTTTCAGATACTTCTCCATGACGGGAATATCGTAGACGATCGGACTGCGGCCGTGCTTGCGGGCGATGAAATCCGGGATATAATCCATCGGGCCGGGCCGATAGAGCGCGTTCATGGCGATCAGATCCTCGAAGGTCGACGGCTGCAACTCGCGCAGGTATTTCTGCATTCCGGGGGACTCGAACTGGAACGTCCCGACGGTACGGCCCTCGCAGAAGAGCTTGTAGGTAGCCGGATCGTCGATGATCGAGAAGTCGTCGATATCGATCTTCCTGCCCGTCGTGAGGCGGATGTTCTCCACGGCATCCTTGATGATCGACAGGGTCTTCAACCCCAGGAAGTCCATCTTGATAAGTCCCGTATCCTCGATCACCGAACCTTCGTACTGCGTGACGAGCATCTTTTGCCCCGTCTCCTTGTCGTCGGCCGTCGAAACGGGCACCCAGTCGGTGATATCGTCGCGGCAGATGATCGTACCGCAGGCGTGAACACCCGTACCGCGCACGTTGCCTTCGAGCATCTGGGCATAGCGCATCGTGTCGCGCAGAACGGGGTTGTCCGACTCCGCCGCAGCCTTCAATTCGGGGACATACTCGATTGCATTCGGCAGGTTGAGCTTCTTGTCGGGAATCTTGTCGGGCACCAGTTTGCAGAGGCGATCGGACTCCGCGAGCAACAACTTCTGCACGCGCGCCACGTCCTTGATCGCCATCTTGGTGGCCATCGTACCGTAGGTGATGATGTGGGCGACCTTCTCCTTGCCGTACTTCTGCGTCACCCAGTTGAGCACGCGACCGCGGCCGTCGTCGTCGAAATCGACGTCGATATCGGGCAGCGAGATACGGTCGGGATTCAGGAAACGCTCGAACAGCAGGTCGTAGGCGATCGGGTCGATCTGCGTGATCCCCAGGCAGTAGGCCACGGCCGAACCGGCCGCCGAACCGCGGCCAGGGCCGACCGACACGTCCAGCTCCTCGCGTGCGGCGCGGATGAAGTCCTGCACGATGAGGAAGTAACCCGGAAAACCCATCGTCTTCATAATGTGCAGCTCGAAATTGAGCCGCTCCTGTTGTTCGTCGGTAAGCTGCTCGCCGTAACGCTTGCGCGCACCGTCCATCGTCAGCTTGCGCAGGTAATCGGCCTCCAACTTGATGCGGTAGAGCTTGTCGTATCCGCCCAGTTTTTCGATCTTCTTGCGGGCCTCCTCCTCGCTGAGCACGACGTTGCCGTTCTCGTCCTGCGTGAACTCGTCGAAAAGGTCTTTCTCCGAAAAACGCTGCCGGTAGCCCTCCTCGGTTCCGAACTCGGCCGGAATTTCGAAGGTAGGCATGATAGGGGAGTGGTCGATGGAATAGGTCTCGACCTGTTCGCAGATTTCGACCGTCGTAGCCATCGCTTCGGGTACGTCGCCGAAGATCGCCGCCATCTCCTCGCGGGTTTTGAGCCACTCCTGCTTGGAGTAGAGCATTCGCTTGGGATCGTCGAGGTCCTTGCCGGTCGAGAGGCAGATCAGCCGGTCGTGCGCCTCGGCGTTGTCTTCGTCCACGAAGTGCACGTCGTTGGTACAGACCAGACGGACGCCGTGTTTCGCGGCCAGTCGGCGCAGATGCTCGTTCACTTTGAGCTGCATCGGATAGGCTTCGTGGTTGGCCCGCTCGACGGTGGCCTTGTGCAGCTGCAATTCGAGGTAATAGTCGTCGCCGAAGA
>CDZS01013180.1_pt1 | contig 25496 bp, 18 predicted proteins | sample 557751 | NCBI WGS metagenome assembly CDZS01 (sample SAMEA3182113, study PRJEB8094) | gut metagenome | biome: human; feature: gut; material: Stool; isolation source: human stools | place: Canada | collected 2013-05-07 | reverse complement strand
CCAGTTGCCTGTCGGAGAATCCGGTGTATGCCTTCAGGACCATAAGGGCGATCTTTGCGGAAGGACTGAATATGTTCCTGCGTCCCAGGCGCCGGTCCGACAGGCCTGCGGCTTTTGCCATACATTCAAACGGAAAGACCGAATGAAGCTTGCCAAGCTCACTCTCATTAAAACTCTTGCGGTATTTTTCCAGAATATCAAATTCTGTAAAACCCAAAGTAGGGTGAATTTCTGAAATATTGTGTATCTTTGCCATATCTTATTAGTTTGGGTATTTCCCCCGTTTTGGCCGTCAAACCTTGTTTTCGGGGAATACCTAAAGATACAAAAAAGCCAACTAATTCGCAATACTTTGTGTATGAATTAGTTGGCTAATTTTGTAATATTTAATGAATGTCCCTACTTAAAAAAAAGAAAGTGTGTCGTAAATGAAGTGCACCCCAAAAGTTAGACACCAAACTTTTGGGGTGCATATCAATTTTGACACACCTCCATTATTGACAAGCTTTTCAAAGGACTCATTTTATTTACCGCCAGAACCGCATAAAACTGACTAATTTTTAACGAACAATTGTTTCATTAAAACTGGTTTATAAATTTATTTGCCTTTTCTACTATTGTTGTAGCAGATTTCTGATCCAGTTTCTTTTCATCAAATTCATGAAGAATTTTATGTAATTTACGAATAGCTGCATTATTTCCAGATTTTTTCCATTGTTTTTTTAAAATTTGGATTTTTTCATATGCTTGAATACCTGTTACCAAATTTTCATATCGGATTGAACTTCTTCCACCTGGGTAGATTAAATAAGTATCACCTGCTCCCCATTCAATGAATCGGCTATCCAGCAAAGGCTCGATTGTCCAACTGTTCAAAGCCCATCGTAAATAACCATCTAAGTTTTCTTTAGCTGCATACCAACCAATCCAAGTTGCTTCAGCTGGATTACTGAATGTATAAGTATTCGGATGAGATTCTGCACAGCAAGTGTAATAAGTAGTAACTTTATTTTCTGCCTTGCGTTGTTCTTTCATTTCCTCACTAAATTTATTGGCGATGGCAATACAATAGTCATCCAGGTGTTCTGACATCTCCTCATGTAGAGCGCCAGCCAATGAAATTTTAAATTTCGGATCGGCTTTGTGTATGATTTCAAAGGCTCTATCCATGTCTTCTTTTGAACGTTCATCCATAGCTATGTGCGTGATTTCAAACCATTCTTTTTCTTTTAAATGTTTTGCAAAGTCTTTAAGCATAGTTGTCCAAAAATCGTAATAAGCCTGATCTTCAGGTTTCATTTTCATTTCTTTTAAAGAATTAGTCGCTTGGTCAAAGTATTGGAAAGAAAGTTTCCAAGGAATCATGGAATAACAACCTATTTCTTTCTTAACTCCTAATTTCATCATAAGTTCTACCCATTTGTCAAAGACTGTATAATCAAAATACCAAGTTCCATCAATACGCTTCACCCATGTAATCATGGTTTCAAACGGATCGTAGGTCTGTCCGTCCCATGGATACTGCATGATAGATGCAGTGATGACTTTACCTCCTGCATCTGCATAACATTTCAATTCTTTTTCCAAAAGTTCAAAGTGTTGTTTACTCCATACAGGAACTTTGTAGTATCTGGCTATAGAAAAAGGATTTTGCCAAAGATCTAAATGGAATTTCCATTGATCAGGGGTGGGGAGAGTACGACTTTGTACTTCTACTTCTAGCTGTAACTTTCCCAACTCATAAGTACCATTTTTTATGACTACTTCTGAAGCGTATATGCCAGCTTCAGCATCTTGAGGTATCCAAACACGAATCCAATAGCCTTGAGTTGTGTTTGCTTTTACGGGCAGACTTGCATTGATGTGGTCAATGGGATCTGCTACGAGTGTTGAATCAAATAGGGATAAATCAGGACGAGGCCCGCATGAACCCACTCCAGTTTTGTTTAATTCATCTGTCATAACATAGCGGACAAATCCTTTCATAATTTGCGATTTGGCTATGGCATTATTCTTTCGAGAGTCCTTTAATAAGGACATTTCTACTTGAACATTATCTAATTGAACAGGAGACATAATGACCAGTTGTGCTGCAACTCTTTCACCTTTCCAGCCCTTTAAACGAATATGTTTTTGTCTAAGGTTGGGATTACTTTCTTTACTATAGCGTTCGTATATATTACCCCATGCACAACGTGGAGCTCTTATTCCTCTCCATGAATCTAAATCCGTGGGTGTTGGATTTTTCAGTTCTATATACGAAGTCAATGGAAACGGAGTTTGTCCGGTCAGTTGCCCGGAGTGCGTAATACCTTGTTGGGATTGTGCACACATCCAAGTAGGACATGCAAGGACTATTATAGCCCAGCCTAATAAGTTAATTTTCCAATTCATAATATTTAAGGTGTTATTTGATTTAATATTTAACTGACTATTTCTTGATTTCGATTATACTTCCGGAAATTTGGCGTGTTCCTTGAAAACGATTGTAGGATATATAATATACCACTAACACTCGATTCTTATCCAAATTTACAGACCAAGTATAGCCAACATCATTTCCATCTGCATCATCCCTGATAATCCATTCTTTGGCCGTATCAAAATCAGTACACTCAGGATTTAAGATTTTAGCTCTGATACCATATGGTTTATGACGGTATCCGTAGGTTAGCAATACATGGTTATTCGGCAGTTTCAAAGCATGGAACGGATGTCCCTTAAACCCCATTCTTTTCCATGGAGAGAAAGACTTTCCCCTGTTTGTAGAACGTGCTATACAACCTTCATCATCCATTTTTCCGCTGCGCAAAAATGCGATAATATCTCCCTTCGGTGTTTCATACAGTGAGGTTTCGTTAAAGGTATAATGCTTATCCGATGCTATGGTGCTTAAGTATGACCAGATATTACCTTTATCTTTTGATTCCAATAAGTGAACCGACGTTTTTGATAACCCAACCGAGTCAGAGGAAGCTACTGCCCACAAAATTCTTCCATCCTTGCTTTCCAACAGACATCCCCTATTATAAGCTGGAATTTTTTGGTTGAAGATATTTATATTGTATTCAGTAGGAACATTACAAGGAGGAGACAATAGCTTCCATGATTTAGTTTGATCGGTAGATTTGAGTACATAGCCTCCATAGAAACAGGCTTCATCTATATTAATGTGCTTAATGCTTTTTGACTTCAGTTGATCTTCACGGAGATAGTTCCAGAGATAACTCGTACATAGAATCTCTCCATTCTTTAGTTGGAGTAAGCAAGGGTCTTGTGAACCTCCCAATGGATGTGCAAAAATGAGCTCAGGTTCAGACCAATGAATTCCATCGGAAGACTTCACTGCTACTAAATAGCTGTTGGGATCCAAGTGTCGATTACATTTTTCATTAAAAATTAAACGGTCTGGAGCCCGACGGAAAGCTACATAGATTTCTCTGTTTTGCAATTTGATGACCGAAGGGAAGGCCGAAAAGTATAAGGAGTCTTTATAGATTACTACATCTTTAATCTTTGAGATTTTATAGTCTTGGGCATAAAGCCCAAGACTATAAAATAAGAACTGAGCAATGAAGCATACAGTTACTATGATTGGATAAAGTTTATTCATATCTTGTTACTCATGTTTAGTTACTCCATCCTTCATTTTGAATAACTTTCGATTCCAGACTTAATGTCTTCATAGAGATAGGGAATAATAATTTGGCTTTATTTCCATTGAATAAACTCAATGAAGGAACTAGCTCAAAAGCTGCATCAAAGCGAATTAAATCCCACCAACGTTTTCCTTCAAAAGCAAACTCAAGCAATCTTTCTTTCAGAATAGCTTTATCGTTTTCAGCCTGCGTTCCTTTAGTAAAGATATGTTGTTCATATTTATCTTTATAAGCTCTTTTCCTGATTTCATTTATTTCCGAACTCGGATCCATATTCAACGCATTTTTTGCTTCTGCAGTGAGCAACAGTATATCTGCGTAGCGATAGATGATGACATCACTACAAAAGTGTCTATACCCATCCTTGGTAAGCCCTTGACCTTTGAGGACAATATTTGAATAATACTTAGGCTGTCCTGTTTCTATGTCTTTACTGTAGATTTCAAGGAAAGTAGCATCTCTTCGGATATCGTCAGTAGTGAATTGGTCGCGGATAATCTGCGATCCTACAATGATACCTTGTCCTTCTCCAATCGGGAAAATTTTATTTCTTATTTCATCGGATACATCACCCGGAACCGCATTGGCATTCATCCACATAAAACGATAAAAATTAATGCCGGATTCAATTTCATCAAATCGAACACTGAGGACTATTTCCTGATTCCCTTTATTGCTATATTCAAAGATATCTTTGTATTCTATTAACATAAAGTCGTTCTTATTGATTTCTTCCAAAGCGTCCAACGCAGTTCTGAAATCTTGCTGGCCGCCCCCCAACTGTTTGCCAGTCCAAAGGTATACGTCAGCTTTTAAGACTTGCGTAGCAGGTTTAGACCACATGGCTCGGCTATTGTCTACTGTTGCATTGGGATATAAATCAAGTGCTAATTGGATGTCACTTTTAATTAAATCAAAGACAGCAGTTTGAGAAGAACGTTCTTTGAAAAGTTGTTCAGGAACTGCTCCTTCAATAGCATCTTCGTGAATAATTAAGTCACCCCAAGTTTTAGTCATTGCAAAGTAGCAGAATGCTCTCATTGAGTATGCTTGGGCGAGAATAAGATTTTTATCGGCTGCATTCTTAAAATCAATGGCAGGTACTTTTTTTAAAATCAAGTTGCAAGAATTGATTATACTGTAAAATTGTTGCCAGGTAATATCAATATTGTCTTGGTTCAAGGTATTATTATAATAGATGTCGTAACCTAATGAACCACCATCAGCACCGATACACAACATTTCACTTCTGGCTTCACCCAATAAGTACAAGTCTCTGGAAGCTAAGTCTCTAAATTGAGTATAAACACCAATGAGAGCTCCGTTCGCATCATCTTCTGTAGTCCAAAACGATTTATCTGTAATAAAACTGACCGGATCAACGTCTAATACATCACATGATTGGAAACTCAATAAACCAATCAATGAAACGAATATATAATATTTTATCTTCATAGGTATCTTTAATTAAAATGAAACATTTGCACTAAAAATCACATTTCTTGGTACGGCATAACGACCGTTATCCTTGCCGCCTTCTTCCGGATTCAAACCTTTATACTTAGTAAAGTAGTGGAGGTTATTACCTGATACAGAGAAACGCAAACCGCTCAGACACATTTTTTTAACAATATTCTTCGGTAAAGAATAGCTAAGTGTCAATTCTCTAATGGCAAGATAATCGCCATCTTCATAATACACAGAGTTTCCACGAATAGTGTTCTGCTGGCCACGGTCGCCATACCAATAGAATCTTGGTAATTCTGCAATGTCACCTTGCTTTTTCCATGATCTTTTAATCATATCTTTGGTAATATTGTTATCACCTTGCCAGTTGTAATCCAAGAAATTCTTTGCATAATTATAGATTGTATGCCCCAAGGAGAAATCTAAGCGACAATACAAACTGATTCCCTTATACGATAATGAAGTGTTGATACCACCTGTCCAGTCTGGATAAATATTACCCATATAAACACGGTCTCTACTGTCAATGATTCCATTTTTGTCAGCATCTAACCATTTTACGTCTCCACCGTATTTTTTCTTGTCAGTTGTGGTCATGATCATATCCGTGGGCTCACTAGGGTTTTGAGCATCTTCATCTGTTGCATAAATACCAACCATTTTGTATGCAAATAAATCGCCCATTCTGCCACCTTCTTGTAAACCACCAGCCCAGACATAATCATGTAATTTTTCATTCCAAATGTATTCACCACCGATACGGTTGCGGTCAATACCATTGTCTGGAAGTTCCAGAATTTTATTTTTTACTCTAGATATATTGAAACCTAAATCCCATTGCACCGGACATGACGGAGAGAGGATGTGACTAGAAACTTCCAACTCGATACCTGTATTCTGTAGCTTACCTAAGTTTGTTTTGACACTTTCGAATCCTGTAGAATGTGGCAAGTACCTTTCAGTTAACAAGTTATCAGTTTTACGCTTAAAATAGTCAAAAATAATGCTTAAACGGTTGTTGAATAAAGTGACATCAGCACCAATATCAAAGGTCTTGGATTCTTCCCAACTCAAATCCTGATTCATCAAGGCATTCAAGATAATGGCAGATTTCCCCAAATATTTGCTACCTACTGAATAGTTACCTTGAGCAGTAAAGTCTCCTAATCCGGAGATATTACCGTTAACGCCATAACTTGTACGTAATTTCAGCGTCATCAAATTCTCCGGCATAAACGACCAAAATTTTTCTTTATCTACGTGCCAACCTAGAGAAACACCTGGGAAAAATCCCCATTTGTTATTATCTCCAAGATTTGAAGCACCATCATATCTGGCTGTGATTGATAAGAGATATTTGTTTTTATAGTCATAATTAATCCGTGCAAAGTAGCCTAACATATTTTGTTGAGAAATGACACTATTGATGGAGGTTGGAATGCTTGCTGCATTCAGAGTTGGAACCAAATCTGTAGAAGCACCTTTACCTGCTGCACTCAATACATAAGTTTTTCTAGAATAGAATGAATAACCTAGAACTGCATCTAAATTATGATCTTGTACAAAAGTCTTTCGATAGTTTAAAACAGCTTCTGCCTGATATTGCTGATATTTGTCGTTGCTGGCTGAAGCATTACGTCCTGTTCTATAGTCAGTAGGACCATTCAAATAAGCTTTCCAGAATGAGAATTTATCATCTCGTGTTCTATACATAGAAAATATAGGTCTAAATGATAATCCTTTCAATATTTCCCAATCTGCATCTACTGAAATAGAGAGTGCCTCTGTGTTGTATTCTCTTTTTTGCTTGTTCAGGTGATAAACCGGATTACCGATACTTTGTGATGCTCCTGGAGCTAATGAACCATCTTCAAATGTAAATTTTGTGGTTGGAGGAGTTGCCGCGGCACGATAGAAAGTTGCATCTGCAGCCAATGGAGAACCATAATTATTTGAATTTGAATAGGTAACTCTGGAATTAACTTTCAAGTTATCCAATATATTTAATGAACTAGCTAGGTTGAAGTTATATCGTTTATAGGATGTAGTAATAACTGTACCTTGGCTGTCCATAAAACCCATACCTAAACTGAAGGTTGCCTTGTCTGTGCCTCCTGATATTGCAAGATGGTGATTATGCGAAATACCGGTTCTATATAGTTTATCTTCATAGTCTGTTTCGGAATACAACAGAGTCTTTGATGGATCAATCGGGTCTGGCATAGATTTCCATCCTTCCTGTAGTTTGTACCTATTTTCATCATTCAAATATTGAGTAGAGAAAAATGTATTATTAGTAAGATTATTGCCTGTACCATATCCCAAGTGTCCACTCAGGCGCTGTTCTGCTGTGATTCCAAATTTCTTATCAGCAATCATACCTGTGCGCATGTAAATTAAATATTCTTCTGCATTTGCAAAGTCATAATCACGTTCATTTTGTGAGATGGTTAGGTTAAAACGATAGTCTACATTAACTTTACCTTTTTTACCGCTTTTAGTAGTTACAATCACAACACCGTTTGAACCTCTTGCACCATAAATAGAAGTAGATGCAGCATCTTTCAAAACTTGAAGAGATTCAATTTCTTCTGTTGCAATATCTGCCAATGAAGGACGAATAATGCCATCCACAATGTAAAGTGGAGTTGCTCCATCCGGATTATTGATAGAAGTACCGCCACGGACAATAATTCTTGGCTCAGACCCGGGTTGACCAGAAATAGACTGTACACGTACACCCGACACACTTCCTTGTAGGGAAGAGGTTGCATTAGTAAAAGGAATGTTTTCAAATACTTCATTGTTTACTTTACTGACAGCAGTGGTTACTCTGGAACGAGATTGAGTACCATAGCCTATCACAACGACTTCATCCAACATCTCATTATCTTCCTGTAACACAATATTGATATTTTGTCCACTTTTGGCTTGAAAGTTATATGTCTTATAGCCAAGGAATGAGACTGTCAATTGAGTATCTTCCACTACATTTAAACTATACTGACCGTCTACATTTGTAATGGTACCGTTATTCATGGTTTCATCCACAATACTCGCACCAATGACAGGTTGATTGAGCGCATCTACTACAGTACCTGAAATCTTGATTATCTTCTGTTTTTTGCTGAGAGTTCTTGAAGTCAAGATGATTTTTTTATCTTTAATGGCAAATGCGACATCCGTCCCTTCAAATAATTTGTTTAAAATATTTTGAATATCTTCATTGTTTGCCGACAAGGAAACAATGCGATTCAAATCAACATGTTTGTTGTTGAAAAAGAAATCATACCCTGACACCTTTTCAATTTCTGCCAACGCAGTTTTGACAGACTGGTTTTGTATGGTAATACTCAAATTCTTATTTTGAGCGTAGATGCTGGTAATATTGCAGCAAAATGCAAACAAAATGGATAGTATTACAGCTTTCGATGCTGACAAAATCGAACTTATACTATGCTTACACATCAATAAGTCCGATGGCTTTTGATAGAAATGTTTTTGCATATTATTTTTAGATTAAAAGGGGTGTTTTTCAGATTTAATAGGGTTAAAGATCTAGTTTTAGGTAAATTGATTAAGGAGCCCGTAATATTTTCATAAGTTCTTATTTTAGAGGTTAATATCATATAATTTCTATCACTCGTTTTTCAGCAGATATATCTGTATTTTCGATGAATTGCCAACTAATTTTCGAAGAAATCTTGAAGAATTCAAGAATGGCTTCCAGACGTTGATTCGTGAACACACCTGTAAATGAGTTACTTAATACAGATTTATTTTTAATGATGAATTTAACGTTGAATCTTTTACCAAGCATGTGAAGAATTTCATTCATAGGTGTATTCTCAAATACTAATTTATTATCTTTCCATGCAGTTTCTGAGATACACGAAGTACTTTTCAAGGTGACATTTTTGGATTTCTTATTATAAAGAATCTTTTGATTTGGATGAAGCTTCACGCGCCAACTATTTCCTGTATTAGATTCATAAACGAAACTGACGCTTCCATTGACTAAAGTTGTTGAAATGAGATCATCGTCCGTATAGGCTTCTACATTAAACTCCGTTCCGTATACTTCTATTTGCGTCTTACCTCCGGTATTGATAATGAAGGGATTTTTGGGATTTGTTGTCACGTCAAAATAGCCTTCACCTAACAGCTCTACTTCTCTTTTAGTCTCATCGAAATGACTCGGATAGCGAAGTATAGATTCAGAATTTAAATAGACAATCGTGCTATCTGGCAAAATGATGGAAGCAGTCATGCCAGGATTCGTTCGGGCAACCAACATGGATGTATAGCTTAGGTCTTGTGTATCATAAATGTACAAATAGGTTGCTGATAGTAATAACGGGATGAATAGAACAGCTGTAGCACGTTGAATCCATTGCCACCAGGAAATCTGTTTGTTGCTCATACGTTCTTTTACCTGATGCAATGCAAACTCCACATCTAAATTTTTTTGGAGTTTCAAGGTATCGGAAGCCAAATAGATGGTATTCATTTGGTTTAATAACCGACTATGGGTTTCATCTTCATGCAACCATTCTTCTATTACTCTATTTTCTGCTTCTGATGTTTCTCCATCTAAATATCTTGGCAGAAGTTCTTCTATATTTTGTATTCTATCTATTTCGTTCATAAGCTAGGTTTTATTGACTCTCTATTATAAAGACAAACAATAAAGGTACATTCCTAAAAGAATATCTCAGTTTTTTTAGAAAAAAGATAAAAAAAATTATTTTTGCATTGAATTTTAATCTATGGAAGAATGGTAAAGTATGGTTTTGAATGGTAATTTTGAAGATGAAAAGCTGCTTCAAGGCATTAAAAATAACGATAAAAAAGCATTTGACAACTTATTTAGAAAGTACTATCCAATGCTTTGTGCTTATGCTAAGCGATTTGTAAGCATAGCTGATGCAGAAGAGATTGTTCAAGATACCATGCTTTGGATCTATGAACACCGGGATGAAAACATTATTCATACTTCATTGAGTCAGTACCTCTTTCGAATGACTTATCACCGCTGCTTGAATTGTATTGCTCAGCGGGAAATCCATGAAAAAATAGAAAATGCCTATTATAGCCATCAACCTCTTTTTGATAATTTCAATTATTATCAAATTAAGGATCTTATGCAACATATAGAAAAGGCTGTAAATGAATTACCTGAAAATTATCGGGAAGCTTTTATCTTACATCGGTTCAAAGGCCTAAGCTATAAAGAAATTGCAGAATTATATCAAGTGTCTACCAAAACTGTGGACTATAGAATTCTGCAAGCTTTGAAAAATTTGCGTATTTCTTTAAAAGATTATATCGAGATCTTTCTTTTCTTATTTGTGGTGGAGTCTTAAAGAATCAGTATACCCACTAGCATCCCCCCTCACCCGTTAAATTCGAAACGAATTAGGGATATTCAGTAAATGTCCCTAAAAAATAAGATGGCATATGAAGATGATAGAGCATGACCACTTCATATGCCATTCTTATTGCCATTTTTCCGTGCTTTCTCACATAATTCTATCCGACAGGACATGAAGCTCCGGAAGAAGTCTGATGACCTCTTCTGATTCTGTGAGTAAAATCATATCATGCTGCTTTAGCTGTTTTGTTTCTGATTTTTTCTATCATCAGTATGGCATTTGCCGTATGTATTCCAAAGAAAATCCACAGTATTTCCGTCTTCCTGTTCCTTGCCTTTATCCTTGAGAACGAGTAATGTTGCTTTTGAGTGCCGAAGCTTCCTTCAAGCCGGGTGGCCCTTTCCTTTGAGAGTTCGCTTCTAAGCACCTTCCTCAAAGGCTCATCTTTGGCCGCCCTTCCCTTGCGCACAAAGGATGTGGATATCCCATATTTTTACAGAACTTTCTGTTGGAATTATTGGCATATATGGAATCGGCAGCCACACATCTTATCCTTACATTCATAAGCTTCTGCTGCATACGGATACAGTCCTTCAAGCGTATACCTCATTGAATGCCTTGAACGAGAGGTGTTCGATGAACGATATGCCGTCTATCTGTATATTATTGACCTTTGCACCGAACTCAACGGACTTGGTTTCCTTGCCTCTGACGATGGGACGTACATAATGACGGTCAATGCTGACGATACGGTCACTGACTTTCCGCCCTTCAAACATTTCCTTTTCTTGTACAAGCACCTTTCTGATGATGGAAAGACGCTTATGGTAATCCTGGGTATATCGGAGTAAAGCACCGTACTCGTTATGGATTCCATCCCTTTGACTGAGGAGCTTTTCAAGAAGCTTGATCATACGGCGCTTAAGCATTCTTGTCCTTGAAGCTCTCCTCTTTCTTTTCTTGCAGTAGGACAGATAGGATTCCGTCACATTCCTGTATTTGTTGCGCGGACGCCTTATGCCCAGCTCCTTGCAATGCCGGCATATATGCCTGTAGAGCCATTTTGAAGTTGGTTATGGGAAGGGACGGGGGGATCATAATTCCACAGAAAATCTGGTAGTGTATGTTCCCGTTCAGATGTTCCACCAGTTGCCTGTCGGAGAATCCGGTGTATGCCTTCAGGACCATAAGGGCGATCTTTGCGGAAGGGCTGAATATGTTCCTGCGTCCCAGGCGCCGGTCCGACAGCCCTGCGGCTTTTGCCATACATTCAAACGGAAAGACCGAATGAAGCTGACCAAGCTCACTCTCATTAAAACTCTTGCGGTATTTTTCCAGAATATCAAATTCTGGAAAACCCAAAGTAGGGTGAATTTCTGAAATATTTTGTATTTTCGCCATATCTTATTAGTTTGGATATTTCCCCCGTTTTGGCCGTCAAACCTTGTTTTCGAGGGAATATCTAAAGATACAAAAAAGCCAACTAATTCGCAATACTTTGTGTATGAATTAGTTGGCTAATTTTATTCTATTTACTGAATGTTCTAAAGGAGGTACATCGTGCATTACGACACACCTCCATTTTTATAATCAGATTAACCTTATCAGTCCAATTGAGCCAATTTGTTTTCAGAACCAAGCACGTTAACGATTTTGTGCTTGTAAAGTTTCTCCATGTTGTCACGAGCCGGACCCAGATATTTACGCGGGTCAAATTCAGCCGGTTTCTCAGCAAACACCTTACGAACAGCAGCAGTCATAGCCAAACGAGAATCTGAGTCGATATTGATTTTGCAAACAGCAGACTTCGCAGCCTTGCGCAGTTGCTCTTCGGGAATACCGATAGCTGCTTCCAACTTACCGCCGAATTGATTGATAGTATCAACTTCTTCCTGAGGAACTGAAGAAGAACCGTGAAGAACGATAGGGAATCCAGGAAGTTTCTCCATTACAGCATCCAATACGGCAAATTCCAAAGGAGGAGGAACCAGACGACCTGTAGCAGGATCTACGTGGCATTGTTCGGGTTTGAACTTGTATGCACCATGAGAAGTACCGATAGAAATAGCCAAAGAGTCACAACCTGTACGAGTAGCGAAATCGATAACTTCTTCAGGATTGGTATAAGTATGGTGTTCAGCAGATACTTCATCTTCTACACCAGCCAACACGCCAAGTTCACCTTCCACTGTAACATCGAATTGATGAGCATAATCAACAACCTTCTTTGTCAAAGCAACATTTTCTTCGTATGGAAGATGTGAACCGTCAATCATTACTGAGGAGAAACCTGAATCGATACAGCTTTTACAAGTTTCAAAAGTATCTCCGTGGTCAAGGTGAAGAACAATTTCAGGATGTTTGCAGCCCAGTTCCTTAGCATATTCCACAGCGCCCTGAGCCATGTAACGCAGCAAAGTAGCGTTAGCATATTGGCGAGCACCCTTAGATACCTGAAGGATAACCGGAGACTTAGTCTCTACTGCAGCCTTGATGATAGCCTGCATCTGTTCCATGTTATTGAAGTTGAATGCAGGGATTGCATATCCACCTTTGATAGCGCGAGCAAACATTTCTCTTGTGTTTACAAGGCCTAAATCTTTGTAATTAACCATTTTGTTTAAAGTTTATTGTTAGTGAATTAAAATTCTACGCAAAAGTAAGCATTATCCTTTAAAAAGAAGAACAAGAGAAGAATAAAATACCTCTACTCACCAGTCAAATCCATTCTATTTTAAAGCTATTGGCTTGAATTAACAGAATATTGTAATCTCTATATTACAAAGTTTTTGCATCTGTCTGTTCATTCTCTCCTTTTGCGTTCTTACCTCTATAAACAAAAAAGCCGGAAAGCGAGTTTGTTTTCCGGCCTGTTATTTACACATTATTATATATTATCTTTTCAGATAGATAATCGTAGGTAAATGGTCGCTGTAACCGTTCAGCCATACGCGCCCGCCATGAGTACGCAAAGGTGAACCTTTGTATTTACCATCCTGCTGAATCAGGTAGTCGCGGATAAAAACCTCGCTATGGTCGTAACGCAGTCCTTTTTTCGCTTTCACCAACGGTCTGGACAGTACAATCTGGTCGAACAGATTCCACTTGCCACGATAGAGCAAGGTTCCCACACCCTTATCCTCCAGTATTTCCCACCAGGGATTGAAGAACTGATTGGCTTTCATGCCCGATATATATTTACGGGCCCCTAAGGTCTGCATACTTTCATCCATCGGATCGTCATTCATATCTCCCATAACAAAGAGTTTCAGCTTTTTGTCTTCATGCATCAAGGAGTCCGTCAACGCCTTTACCTGCCTGGCGGCATGCACCCGCACCGGTGATTTCGCTCCGCGGGAAGGCCAGTGATTCACAATGAAACACACACGCTCACCCGCCATTCTACCGTCTACAATAAGGAAACCGCGCGTCAGATGCAACGTATCCCCTTCAAACGGAGCGGAAAGTACCAGTTTAGAGTTCGTCACGACAAACTGTTGCGGATCATACAAAAGCGCACAGTCAATGCCACGTCTGTCGGGTCCCTCATAATGAACAAACTTATAGTTAGCCATAGCCGGCTGACTGACAAGATCCGTCAGTACCCTATGATTCTCGACTTCTGCCACGCCAATTACTGCCGGTCCCTCAGGAACCAGATTACGCGACAAGGAACTCAACACGTCCGAGAGATTATGCAGTTTAGCTTCGTACTTTTTCGCAGTCCACCGGTAACTGCCATCAGGCAGGAAGTCATAGTCATTCTTACCAGCATCATGGATGGTATCAAACAGATTCTCAAGATTATAAAACGCTATGCTATACAGTTTGCGTTCCGTGTTCTGGGCTACAACTATTGTAACGCTGAACCAAAAAGAAAAGAATACAATCAGTTTTCTCATAGGTGATATGATATTAATCTCCTGCAAAAATCTAAAATAAAAAGTTACAAACCTATCAATTGCCAGCTTTTTTTGCAAAAAACCTTTTTTCATTTCATAGAAAAGCATTATCTTTGCGCACTGAAAAAGACCATTACACTATTTATTACCAAAATAGTAACAGAATATAAATTAAAAAACAAATATTGAAATGAAAAAAGGTATTCATCCTGAAAATTACCGTCCGGTAGTATTTAAAGATATGTCAAACGGCGATGTGTTCTTGTCTCGTTCTACAGTAAATACTAAGGAGACTATCGAGTTCGAAGGCGAAACTTATCCGTTGGTAAAGTTGGAAATCTCCAGCACTTCTCACCCGTTCTACACTGGTAAGTCTAAGTTGGTTGACACAGCTGGTCGTGTTGATAAATTCATGAGCCGTTACGGTAACCGTAAGAAATAATCTGTTTTTCAAAGAAACGAAAAAAGGGAATCTGTAGCAGATTCCCTTTTTTACTATATGCATACCACCCAACGTCAGTCCCATGCAAGACATAATTTCCACGGAAACCTCATCATCCTGTTTAGGTAAATCAGACTTTCCCGCGGAACGGCGGACGCACCACCACAGCCTTCAACTTACGGCCGCGCATATCAATACAGATTTCCGTACCAACCTTACTATATTCGGGCTTCACATACCCCATACCGATACCGATTTTACGGGTAGGCGACATTGTGCCCGAAGTAACCACTCCAATAGGAGTACCTTCCGGATTCTGTAACTCATAACCGTGACGGGGAATACCGCGATCTACCATTTCAAAACCGACCAATTTACGTACCGTACCCTCCGTCTTCTGTTTCTCCAGCATTGGACGATTGATAAAGTTCTTACCCTCTACAAACTTGGTAATCCATCCCAATCCAGCTTCAATAGGTGACGTGGTATCATCCAGGTCATTTCCATACAGGCAGAATCCCATTTCAAGGCGAAGCGTATCACGAGCACCCAAACCGATAGGTTTGATACCGAACTCCGCACCAGCCTCAAACACGGCATTCCATATTTTTATTGCAGCTTCAGGATAGAAATAGAGTTCAAAACCACCGGCTCCAGTATAACCGGTATTGGAGATTATAACATCCGGCTCACCTGCAAATTCACCATGCGTAAAGGTGTAATACGAAAGTTCGGAAAGATTAACAGGTGTCAGTTTCTGCAATGCTTCGATAGCTTTCGGACCTTGTACCGCAAGCTGCGCCATACGGTCGGAAGCATTCTCCAACTCAGCTCCCATCGTATTATGAGACATACACCAGTTCCAGTCTTTCTCGATATTGGAAGCATTGACTACCAACAGATATTTCTCCTGCTCGTACCGGTAGACCAATAAATCGTCTACAATACCGCCATCCTCATTGGGAAAGCAAGTATATTGTACCTTACCGGGAGTAAGGGCTGCTACGTTATTAGAGGTGACTGTCTGTAAAAAGTCCAAAGCATGCGGACCTTTCACCCAAAATTCTCCCATGTGGGAGACGTCAAACACACCGACACCCTGACAAACAGTAAGATGTTCATCAATGATACCGGAATATTCGATAGGCATATTGTATCCCGCAAATTCGTGCATCTTAGCTCCCAGCGAGATGTGCGTTTCTGTAAATGGAGTGGTTTTCATGGTGTGACTTATAAGTTATAGATTATGATTTATTTGTTAGCGGCAACGAGTTCGGCTATCTTGACGATAACATTCATGGCTTTCTCCATATTCTGAATAGGAATAAATTCGTAACGTCCGTGGAAATTCAGACCACCGGCAAAGATGTTGGGGCACGGCAAGCCTTTGAACGAAAGTTGCGCACCGTCCGTACCGCCACGAATAGCTTTTACGTGAGGCTCTACACCGACGGCTTCCATAGCTTTAAAAGCTGTATCGATGATATGCATCACCGGCTCAATCTTCTCACGCATATTATAATATTGGTCATGTAGTTCGAGTGCAGCTGTACCCTCGCCATATTCGGCATTAATTTTGCAGACAAGGTGTTCAAATTCTTTCTTGCGGCTCTCAAAACGGACACGGTCGTGATCGCGAATAATGTAAGTAACCGTGGTCTGCTCCACTTCACCCGTAATTCCAATAAGATGATAGAAGCCCTCATACCCCTCGGTATGTTCCGGTGTTTCGTGACTGGGCAACATGGAAATAAAACGATTGGCTACGCGGATAGAATTTATCATCTTGTTTTTGGCATAGCCCGGATGTACATTGCGTCCCTTGAAAACAATCTTGGCAGAAGCCGCATTGAAGTTCTCGAACTCCAGTTCGCCTACTTCACCGCCATCCATAGTATAAGCCCATTCGCAACCGAATTGCTCAACATTGAATTTATGCGCACCCAAACCGATTTCCTCATCGGGATTGAAACCGATACGGATTTTACCATGTTTGATTTCAGGGTGTTCTTTCAGATAAGCTACTGCCGAAACAATCTCCGCAATACCGGCTTTGTCATCGGCACCCAATAATGTTTTTCCGTTAGTAACAATCAAATCTTCTCCCTTATGGTCGAGCAATTCGGGGAATCGAGCAGGAGAAAGAACTACTTGCTCATCTGCGCAAAGAACAATGTCCTTTCCATCGTAATTCTCTACAATGCGCGGGGAAACATCTTTCCCGCTCATATCGGGAGTAGTATCCATGTGGGCAATGAAGCCGACAACAGGTACAGACTTATCTATATTGGCAGGAAGAGTGGCAAACAGATAACCGTTCTCATCCAATGTAATCTCTTCCAACCCCAAAGCTTCCAATTCTTCTTTCAAGAACCTGGCAAATACCATTTGCCCCGGAGTACTCGGAGTTACCCCACTTTCCTCATTCGATTGCGTATCGAAACTTACATACTTTAAAAAACGTTCTACTAAAGTCATGATGATAGTGATTATAGTTAGTGATTAGTGATTAGCGATTAGTGGTTAGTGATGAACGATTAACGGTCAGTAGGCTACAACCGCGCCCTCCTTTTATCCGAACGGCATTAATCACTTATCACTAAACCCTAATTACTATTTTACTGCCGTAAAATTAAAAAAAGGATTGTGAACTGCCAAGCAATTCACGACCCTTTTTCATTCATTAATAACTATTTTGTCAATCAAAAGTGACTGCTACCATCAAAACAATGGGTACAAAGTTTACATTTAGGCAGACCAATAGCCTCAACCAATGTTTCCAGCGTATTGAACTTTAATGATGACAGTCCAAAACGCTCACGGATAACTTCTACCATTTTCTCGTACTCCGGCGAACCCGTAGTGGCATATTTCTCAAGATTTTTGTTTTCATCACCTTCCAACTCCTTAATGACACGGCGGGTAATCAACTCCAAATCTCCTTTGGATGCTGTGAAGCCTACAAACGGACAGCTATATATCAACGGCGGACAGGCAATACGAATGTGTACTTCTTTCGCTCCATACTCATAAAGCACCTTTACATTATCGCGCAACTGAGTTCCACGGACAATGGAATCGTCACAAAACAGAAGGCGTTTACCTTCCAGCATGGCACGGTTGGGAATGAGTTTCATCTTTGCCACCAACGAACGCATTTCCTGCCTGCTGGGAGTGAAACTACGCGGCCAAGTCGGAGTATATTTTGAAATGGCGCGATGATAAGGCACTCCCTTTCCTTCGGCATATCCCAGCGCCATACCGACACCGGAATCGGGTATGCCGCACGTACAATCCACTTCCGAGGTATCGGTCTGTCCCATTTTCAGTCCGGAAACAAAGCGTACATCTTCCACATTCTTTCCCTCATAGCATGAAGTGGGAAAACCATAATAAACCCATAGGAAAGAACATATCTGCATCTCCTCATTAGGTTTGCGCATCTGCTCCACCCCTTCTGCATGCAGACGGACAATCTCGCCCGGTCCCAGATAGCGATCTATTTCATATCCCAAGTTCGGGAAACTGCTCGATTCACTTGTGGCTGCATATGCTCCATCTTTCTTACCGATAACAATGGGAGTGCGCCCCCAACGGTCGCGGGCGGCAATAATGCCATCTTCCGTCAGCAGCAGCATGGAACATGAACCTTTAATATGCTTGTATACATTCTCAATGCCGTCTACAAAAGTCTTACCTTGTATCAGCAGCAAAGCGATAAGTTCCGTTTGATTGGTTTTGCCGGAGCTTAATTCGGCAAAGTGCATATTTTGCTCCAGAAGTTCGGTTTCCAACTCTTTCAGGTTCATAATCTTGGCAACCGTAACTATGGCAAAACGACCGAGATGGGAATTTAAAATAAGAGGTTGAGGGTCTGTATCACTGATAATTCCGATGCCGGAATTTCCCTTGAACTTATCCAGTTCGTCTTCAAATTTCGTACGGAAATAGGTACTTTCCAAATTATGAATGGAGCGTGTAAATACAGCCTCATCCTGATCATAAGTAGCCAAACCGCCACGTTTTGTCCCTAAATGCGAATTATAATCTGTGCCGTAAAACAAATCCGCCACGCAACTTGCCTTGGCGACTGTCCCGAAAAAACCTCCCATAAGTTCCTTGTGTTATTAGTTATTTTATTAACGGGCACAAAGGTACAAAGAAGTTTCCTTGTGAGCGATATATTCCACCTCTAAAAATAATAAAAAACTCCCCGCCAAAACAAAGAAGTCAGTCCTGCGGGGAGTTTACCAATACCTAATAAGAATTTCTTTTTACCTTAATCATTTCCATTTTTTCACACTCTTCTTCTCAGCCGGAGTAGCTTCAATCAAGCTCAATGCGAAACCACCGCTACGTGCTTCCCAAACGGAGATTTTGGTTTTGTTGGTTACAATACCTTTCTTTATCTGATAGGAAGTAGGATTCTCTTTGTAGTCGGCATCCTTACCATCGGCATACAGAGTAGCTACATATTGCTTGCCCGGCGTCAGAAAATCGAGAGTAAAGCCGGCTGTGCGGGCATTTTCATCTGTAATGCCGCCTACAAACCAATTATCAGTACCTTTCGCCTTACGGGCTACGGTAATGTAATCTCCCGGTTCAGCTTCAATATATTCGCTGTCGTCCCAATCTACGGCTACATCTTTGATAAACTGAAATGCATCCATGTGCTTCTCGTAATTCTCCACTAGATCGGCAGCCATTTGCAACGGACTGTAAAGGGTTACATAAAGAGCCAACTGCTTGGCAAGCGTAGTTTGTACCTGTCCGTGAGGCAGGTCGCCCATGAAATCCAGTTTTGTATCAAAAATACCCGGAGTGTAGTCCATCGGTCCGCCGATAAGACGGTTGAACGGAAGTAGTGTGGTATGAAACGGCTTGCTACCGCCAAATGCTTCGTATTCAGTGCCACGGGCAGATTCGTTGCCGATAAGATTCGGATAAGTACGGCACAAACCGGTAGGACGTACGGCTTCATGGCCATTGACACAGATTTTATAGTCGGCCGCTTTTTTTACGGCATAAAGATAGTGATTGTTCATCCATTGTCCGTAATGATGTTCGCCACGCGGGATGATATCTCCTACGTAACCGCTCTTCACAGCATTATAACCGTTATCGACCATAAACCGGTAAGCTTTGTCCATGTGGCGTTCGTAGTTGCGGACGGAAGAAGAAGTCTCATGGTGCATCATCAGTTTAACACCTTTACTCTTGGCATATGCATTCAACATCTTCACATCGAAATCGGGGTACGGAGTCACAAAGTCGAAAACATAGTCTTTGGAGTGTCCGAACCAGTCTTCCCAACCTTCGTTCCAACCTTCTACCAGAACCTGGTCAAAGCCGTGGGCAGCGGCAAAATCTATGTATCTCTTCACGTTCTCATTGTTGGCGCCATGACGTCCGTTAGGTTTTGTTTTGGAATAGTCCGTTTCGCCCAACTTAACAGAAGGCAGATCATCCGTATACGCCCAAGTGCTTTTACCGGCAATCATTTCCCACCATACTCCTACATATTTCACAGGTTTAATCCAAGAAACATCTTCATAAGCGCAAGGTTCGTTCAAATTTAAAGTCAACTTGGAAGCAAGAATATCGCGTGCATCGTCACTGACAATCACCGTACGCCACGGCGATTTACAGGGAGCTTGCATATAACCTTTATCACCTACTGCATCGGGCGTCAGCCAAGATTCAAAAATCAGATTTTTATCATCCAGATTCAGATGCATGCAGGAGTAGTCTACCAAGGCAGCTTCGTGCAGATTGATATACAAGCCGTCCGCCGTTTTCATCTGAAGGGAAGTCTGTACGCCTGTCGGAGAGAATTGTGTCTGCGACGCATTACCGGTAATGGCAGATTTCATAAGACCGCGGATTTCAGAAAGTTTGGACTCTGTAAAGTCATACTCCTGCGTATCATAATCACCTGGAATCCAAAACGCCTTATGGTCACCCGTCATGGCAAATTGGGTACGTTCTTCCTTAATAACAAAGTAGTTCAAATTCTTTTGTAAAGGAAACTCATAACGGAAACCGAGGCCATCATCGAAAAGACGGAAACGGATGATAATATTACGGTCTTGCGCTTTTTGGTCCAGCGTTACAGCCATTTCATTATAATGGTTGCGGATTTGTTTCACCTCACCCCACACCGGTTCCCATGTTTCGTCGAATGTAGACGTTTGGGTATCGGCCAGAGTAAATCCGTTCATCAGTCCCGGATCATTCTTCAATTCCAAACCCAGCTTTGAGGGCTTTATAACAGCTTTTCCTTTGTAGAAAAGTTCATAAACAGGTTCACCTTGAGAATTGACGGAGAAGTTTAATTGAAGTTGTCCATTGGGCGAGGTGATGCTCTCGGCCATTGCTGCACTACTCATAAAAAGTACGAGCAGGAAGCAGGTTAGTTTAATGCAAATTGCTTTCATGTTTCTCATGCTATGATTTATAATTTATTTGATGCAAATATAAGCAGGAAAGTCTCCTGATTTAAGGTTATCAAATGAAAATAGATATGAAATAAAAGCAAACGTTTGCATAAGTGATTATAAACCTGTTTTTTAAAAGAAATACCGCTCACTCGGAAATACAAATGGAATGAAAACACTATCTTTGTCAACTCAATACCAGACTTCAATTATTATGACTAAAATATTGATAGCCATATTTCTTGGCGGCGGCACAGGCAGCGTATTGCGCTATTGCGTGCAAATGGCACTCCATGAACGGATAGTACCCTACTCCTTTCCTTGGGCTACATTTGCCGTAAACATCATCGGAGGCTTCCTGATAGGATTGTTCTACGTCTTATCCGCCCGCTTCAACTTATCCGCAGAAGTAAGAATGTTGCTGACTACCGGCTTGTGTGGTGGCTTCACCACTTTTTCCACATTTTCCAACGACGGATTGATTCTGATTAAACAAGGATTTTACGGATTATTCGTCCTATATACCTTATTAAGTATCTTGTTGGGAATATTTGCAGTATGGGGCGGAAATATCTTAGGGAAGACCTTTTAAAACAGCAATCATGAGAACAGGCAAACCCTTCAGCATGCCGCCCGTACGGGTCATCTCCCCCACTTTTGAAAGTCAAGTCGAGAGTTCCAAATCACTCAAGGAATGGCTTAGGACCGAAGAAACTGTCAGAGGGATATGTTTCAGCAAACAAATGGAAGAATCAATGGATTGTTCTTATAAAAGTATCACCAATTGCACTTTCAGCCATGTACAGTTCAACAACTGTAAACTGAAAGCTACTCACTTTACGGATGTCCGTTTCGAGCATTGCGATTTGTCCAACATATCATTTGCAGAAAGCTCTCTTTTTCGGGTAGAATTCATTTCCTGTAAACTGGTCGGCACAAATCTGCCAGAAACAATCCTGGATCATTGCAGGATACAGGATTGCAATGCGAGATACCTCAATTTTTCCATGAGTAAAATCAATCAGGCGGAGTTCACCACCTGCGATTTGCGCAACAGCGACTTCAACGACTGCAAGTTGACTTCCATCGCTTTTACCAATTGCGAGTTAGTAGAAGCGGAATTTTCGCATACTCCGCTCAGGGGCATTGACTTGAGCGATTCGCATATCGAGGGTATTCACGTCAATCTGCCGGATATACGGGGAGCTATCGTCAGTACCCACCAAGCCATGGACCTGACAAGCCTGCTGGGACTCGTAATAAAAGACTGAACAATTTTCCATTTTCACTTGTTATACCTATGGAATTTACATTTAAAATAAAATAAGATGAAAATAGAAAAGATTATCGGACGTGAGATTCTTGATTCAAGAGGAAACCCTACCGTAGAAGTTGATGTAATATTAGAGTCCGGCTTTATCGGCCGCGCTTCCGTACCCTCCGGTGCATCCACTGGCGAACATGAAGCCCTAGAACTGCGTGACGGTGATAAAAAACGTTATGGTGGCAAGGGAGTACTGAAAGCCGTTAACAATATTAATAATATCATCGCTCCCAAGTTGATTGGCATGTCGGTTCTTGAACAGATGAGTATCGACCATACCATGCTGGCCTTGGACGGCACAAAGACCAAATCCAATCTGGGTGCAAATGCAATCTTGGGGATTTCGCTTGCCGTAGCCAAAGCAGCGGCGGCATACCTTGATATTCCCCTCTATCGCTATATCGGTGGAACAAATACATATGTAATGCCTGTTCCGATGATGAATATCATCAATGGCGGTTCGCACAGTGATGCCCCCATCGCTTTCCAGGAATTTATGATACGTCCGGTAGGGGCGAATTCTTTCCGTGAAGGTCTGCGCATGGGCGCAGAAGTGTTCCACGCCTTAAAGAAAGTATTGCATGACCGCGGACTTAGTACTGCTGTAGGCGACGAAGGCGGTTTCGCTCCCGACTTGACAGGCACAGAAGACGCTTTGGACTCGATCATTGCTGCCATTAAGGCTGCCGGCTACGAACCAGGCAGGGATGTGATGATTGCCATGGACTGCGCTTCTTCCGAATTCTATCACGACGGCATTTACGATTACAGCAAATTCGAAGGTGAGAAAGGCAAAAAACGTACAGCCAACGAGCAGGTAGATTATCTGGAAGAGTTAATTGACAAATATCCTATCGACTCTATCGAAGACGGCATGAGCGAAAACGACTGGGATGGCTGGAAGAAACTGACCGACCGCATCGGAAACCGCTGTCAACTGGTAGGTGACGACCTATTTGTCACCAATGTAGATTTCCTTGCCATGGGTATCGAAAAAGGTTGCGCAAACTCCATACTGATTAAGGTAAATCAAATCGGCTCCCTGACAGAAACGCTGAATGCCATCGAAATGGCGCACCGTCATGGCTACACGACCGTTACATCCCATCGTTCCGGCGAAACGGAAGATTCCACGATTGCAGACATTGCCGTAGCCACCAACAGCGGTCAAATCAAGACCGGTTCTTTAAGCCGTTCAGACCGTATGGCTAAATACAATCAGTTGTTGCGCATCGAAGAAGAGATAGGCAATAACGCTGTATACGGATACAAAAGAATAAAATAAGTGCCGTTTTCAAACTGAGCCGAAATATCATAAAGACAAGAGGTTGTGTCAAAACGCTGACACAGCCTTTTTTTATGCGCAAAGCCCAGACTTTCTCAAGCCCGGGCTTTGTTATTACCCAAAGTTTTCGTATCTTTAGGCATAAAGTTTTTCGTTATGGCAAAGTTACATTTTCGTCCTTACATTCCCAACCAAACCGTTCTTTTTCCACAAAGAATTGATGAAAACATAGCTACGAACGACCCGGTCCGCATCGTGAATGCTGTTATTGACAACCTCAATCTTGAGAGTTTCAAGAAACTTTATAAGGAAACGGGCCGTTGTCCTTATCATCCTAAAATGATGCTTAAGGTGATAATCTACGCCTACATGAATAATATCTATTCTTGCCGTAAAATAGAGAAGCACCTCCTTCGTGACATTCATTATATTTGGCTTGCCGGTAATGAGCATCCGGATTTTATCACGATCAACCGTTTTCGTAACCGTGTAAAGGAGGAAATAAATAATGTATTTACTCAGTTGGTTCTTGTCCTTGCCGATAAAGGTTTCATCAGCCTTGATGTGGAGTATATCGACGGCACCAAGATTGAATCCAAAGCCAACAAATATACTTTTGTCTGGCGCAAGACAGTCGAACGGAACCGTACGAGACTAATGGATAAAATCCGTATTCTCTTGGAGCAGGTGGATGAAACCATTGCACAGGAGAACTCTATAAAAGACACATCCGTGGAGTTTACTCCCTGCAGGCTCTCTGACATAGTGAATGAACTTAAAGAAGCCTTGGAACGCCAGCCTGCAACAAAGGATAAGGAAGAAAAGAAAGCCCTGCGCAAAAAGAAGAAGCAGGTCAGGGAACTTGAAGGGTATCGTGACAAGCTGATAGAATATGACAATCACCTTGATACCCTTGGAGAACGTAACTCCTATTCCAAGACCGATCCTGGTGCCACATTCATGCGCATGAAAGAAGATGCCATGAAGAACGGGCAGACCAAACCCGGATATAATCTGCAAATAGGTACTGAAAACCAATTTATCACAGACTTCCGTCTGTTTCCCAACCCTACCGATACACTGACCCTCATACCTTTTTTCCACTCTTTCCAGTACCGCTATAACCGTTTGCCGAATATCTGCGTGGCAGACTCCGGTTACGGTTCGGAAGAAAATTACCGGTTCATGCAGGAGAATGGGATAGAAGCCTTCATCAAGTACAATTACTTCCATAAAGAACAGCGTCCCCGTTATACTCCCAACCCGTTCCATGCCGAAAGTCTCCATTACAATGAGGGGGAGGATTATTACGTTTGTCCTATGGGACAGCACATGAACCGTATAGGAACCAAACGTGACAAGACAGCGAGCGGATACATCACCGAAAGTGCCCGGTATAAAGCAAAAAGATGCGAAGGTTGCCCTTTGCGTGGCAGTTGTTTTAAAGCTCGGGGGAACCGTATTATAGAAGTCAACCACCGGTTAAATCAATACAAACGGCAGGCACGGGAAAGATTGCTCTCAGAAGAAGGTATCAAGCATAGAGGCAGGAGGTGTATAGAACCAGAAGCTGTGTTTGGACAAATGAAATACAACATGGCATAC
>CDZS01041208.1_pt1 | contig 26400 bp, 19 predicted proteins | sample 557751 | NCBI WGS metagenome assembly CDZS01 (sample SAMEA3182113, study PRJEB8094) | gut metagenome | biome: human; feature: gut; material: Stool; isolation source: human stools | place: Canada | collected 2013-05-07 | reverse complement strand
GTGTGGTAGCCGTCGTCCCCGAAAAGGCGCAGCACGCTGTCCAGGTTCCGGTTCACCACCCGGAAAGAGGAGGTGGTGGCGGCGGAGAGGGCGTTGGTCTGCATGCCGGTAAGCACGTCAAATTCCGTGTTGGCGGTACCGCCGGCAAAGCCGGGCACCACGACGTGGCCGGAGATGGCGTGGGGATCGTTTTGCAGGGCGTGGAGATTGGGGAGGGGATCATTTTCCGCCGTGTAGGCAAAGGCGTCGTCGTCCGTCAGATCGGAGAAGGCCTCGTCCATCACCATGATGAGATGCACGTCCTTCCCCAGGCCCGTCTCGCCGCCGTCGTCCCAGCTCTCTGCCTCCGCCTTGTCAAAGCCCTCCGGCTTGTCGATGGGGTAGGTGGTGAACTGGTGGCAGAAGCAGTAGGGGAACCCCAGTTCGTTGAACACCGAGGGAATGTAGTAGGCGTTGGACACGGAGAAGGAGTTGTAGAGGTCGTTGGAGGCGTAGACGGTGAGGATCAGCCCCACCAAAACGGCGAAGCTGGCTGCGCAGCCCAGCACCCGGCCCAGCCATCCCCGCAGCCGGGCGATGGGGAAGGGCTGTCCCTTGCAGAAGACGCCCAGCACCGCCAGCGCCGCCGAGGCGAAGAGCACCACAGCGATGACGCCCCAGGGGAAGTGGATGTCGTAGGTACCCATGGCGCTGCCCACTTCCTTTAAAAGGGCAAAGTCCCGGGGAAAGACCGGCTCGTCCCGGACCTCCAGCTTGATGCGGTTGGCGATAGAGAGCACACACACGGCCAGGTTCACCAGGGAGGCGGAGAAAAACACGTTCCGCAGCAGGCAGGTGAGCGCCAGCACCAGCAGTCCGATGGGCATGGCGTTGAGGACGATCAGCAGCGGCTGGGCCTTGAAGTGGGCCAGGACGGTCCGCAGGGCGTTGGGCTGGCACCACAACGCCAGCAGCGTGATGCACCCGGACAGCAGCACCGCCGCCAGCAGCGAGCCCCACCAGGGCAGCCGGAATTTGGAAAAACGGTCCCGAATCTTCAACGTTACAAAGTCCTTTCCTGAATTTCAAAGAATATCCCCCATTATAGTGAGATTGCCCCGAAAAAGCAAGGAGCGTGCAAAAAAAGAGATACAAATGGTATTTTCCAGCGGAAAAATACCATTTGTATCAAATAAAGCCTGGAAGCGGCAAGTCTACGGACCGTAGGGTGCGGCAGCGGGGGATATGTGGTACAATCAAACCACAAGACCAACGAGCAAGGAGCACATCATGGACGCAAAAAAGACAGGAGAACTGATCGCCCAATGCCGCAAAGCCCGGGGACTGAGCCAGGGGGAGCTGGCGTCGCGGCTCCATGTGACGGACAAGGCCGTCAGCAAGTGGGAGACGGGCCGGGGCATGCCGGGCATCGATACCCTGGAGCCCCTGGCGGAGGCGCTGGGACTTTCCGTCAGCGAACTTTTGAGCGGGCAGCGCCTGACGGCGGAGGAACTGCCCAAAGCGGCAGACGGACAGATCGTGGAGAGCATGCGTACCGGCGTCCGGCGGGCCCGGCTGGGGGTGCTGGCCGCACTGGCGGCGGTGGGGATCCTGGCGGTGCTGGCGGTGGGGCTTTACCGAACCGCCCATTACCGTGCCTCCGTAGCGGAGTCGGATATGGCGGGACTGACGGCCCAGGCGGCGGCCTATCTGGGGCGAAACGGGGGAGACCGGTGGGACTTTGATTACGATGCGCTGCGGATCGTGGAGACGGAGCGCCGGGGAGACTATCTGGCAGCCCTTTGCACCGACGGTCAGGGGCATTGGGCCCTGTGCGTCTATGACCGGGACGACGTGTTCCCGGACCGCTGGCGGGCCAATGGCGGAAAGCCTTCCCTGGATGATGGGACCCTGGGCAGCTGGAACTTTGGCACGGGGGGCGATGCGGTCCTCATTTTCTGCGGCGGCGGACTGCCGGAGGCAGCGGCGTCCTACACCTTCCAAAACAGCGGCATCACCTATACCTGTCCCATTGCGGACGGGCAGGTGCTGGACATCTTCCTCCTGCCGGACACCAGTGACATCAGCTCTTATCCGGAGGAGCTCCTGGACGAAACCGGCGCGCCCCTGGACAGCGGCGAAGGCGCTGCCGTTCCAGTGCCCTGAATAGAAGAAACCCCCTCCACATTTTGTGGAGGGGTTTCCCTTTACACCAGCTGGTAAAAAAGACCCTGGGTGGTGGAGTACCACACCAGTTTTCCGTGGGGCCTGCCGGGGATGCGGACATGGAGGTCCCACTCCGGGTACTGCCGCAGCACCAGCAGCATCTCCCCGGTCACCAGGGCCACAAAGGAGATGTAGTTGTCCTTGCTGGCGGGATGGCTGCTCTCTACATACCAGTCCCCGTCGCTCTCCGTTACCCGCAGTGCCTCCTCCGGCGCCGCTTTTTGGGGCGTCAGCGGCTCCAGAGGGCGGCCACAGCAGGAGACGGCGGCGCCGCCGGAAGAAAAGGTCAGATTCCCGCAGACGGGACAGACAAAAAATCGCATTTGCTTCATAGATCCTCCTGTGAGCTGATTTTCCGCCAGATCACCGGAGAGCAGGGCTGGGATATTGACGTGCAGCGCGCCGGAGAGGGCCTCCAGCAAACTCACATCTGGGCATCCCTGTCCCCGTTCCCATTTGCTGACGGTCTTGGGACTCAGGCCTAGCGTCTGCGCCAGTTCCCGCTGGGTCATCTTTCGCTCCTGCCGCAGACGGCGGATCAGGGCGCCGATTTTTGAATAGTCCATGTGCTCACCTCTTCCAACAGCATAGCGGATTTTGCCGTCCGGAACAACCGCCGCTTCGTAGACCCGGACAGTGGGAAAAATACGCCTCTCTGCGGGATACAGAGAGGCGTATTTTGACAAGATTCTACGATTTGTACTGAGATCCGGGGCAACTCAGAAGGTGACGACCTCCTGAGCGGGCTTTTCGCAGGGGGCCACGGAGAGGACGTTCATCACGGGGCCCACGCCCTTGTACGCCTTGTGCTTTTCGGCGCTCATTCTAGCGGTGACCTCGATCCAGTCCCGGTTCTCGTACTGGTCCAGGGTGTCGCCCTTGGCGATCAGGCCCAGGAACTGGATGTCGTTTTCGCAGCAGACCATGGCAAAGCGGCCCGGGCAGTGGATGCCGGGGTACTTCTTGGAATGGCACATGATGAGCTTCATGTGGACCAGCTTGCCGTCGTAGCGGTCGGGGTGGTCCATCACGTCCACGTACCATACGCCGAAGTCGTCGTCCGGGATGTCGATGACGTCCTGGCTCAAATCGAAGGGGCACTCGTCGCCGGTGAGATAGTCCTCGCTGGAGCCGTCCACGTTTTCCAGGAAGATGTCCGCCCGGCGGTTGACCATCCGCAGATTCCGCTTGCGCAGGGAATCCCGCAGCTCCGGCGTGCAGCGGTTGAACACCAGCATGTCCGCGTTGGTGATCTTCTCCATCATCAGCTGGCCCATGTTCTTGGCGTAGAGGTCAAAGGTAGAGGCCTCCACCATGGTCATGATCTGATAGAGCACCCAGTTGGCGGGCAGCACCTCCCGGTAGAGCCGCTCCATCTGCCACATGCCGTTGTACTCGATGAGCACCTGCTGGGGACGGTACTTCTTCTCCAGCTCCTTGAGGTAGGAGCACTTGAGCTCCTCTTCATCCTCGATGGTGATGACGGTCACGTTGTCCAGGGCCTTGGGGTTGTACTCCTCCTCGCCCTCCTCGCAGCATAAGAGCAGCGTCCGGTCCTGGCGGGCAAAGCCGTCCTCCAGGATGCCGTTGATGAAATTGGTCTTGCCGGCGTCCAGAAAGCCGGCGATGAGATAGACAGGAATATCAGCCATAGTGCAGTTGTTTCCTTTCCCGCTTACAGGCCGAACAGCTCTGCCAGCTTGTCCTCCTTGAGCTCGGCGCCGATGACACACAGCCGGCCGGTGTAGTCGGGGTGGCCCGTCCGGACGTCGTGCTCCTCCGGCACGTAGTCAAACTCGATCCACGCGCCGTCGCCTGCGGGAACGATGCCCTTGGCCCGGAGGATCTTGCCGTAGTCGCCGGAGTCCAGGCCGGTGAGGATGCGCTCGATGTCTGCCTGGGAGAAGGCATGAGGCGTCTCCCGGCCCCAGGAGGTGAACACCTCGTCGGCGTGGTGATGATGGTGATGGCAGGAGCAATGGGGATCGTCGCACTCATGGTCGTGATCATGGTGATGCTCATGCTCCTCGTGGTCATGGGCATGATCGTGGTGGTGCTCGTGCTCCTCATGGTCATGGTCATGATCATGGTGGTGCTCGTGCTCCTCATGATCGTGGTCGTGATGATGCTCGTGCTCATGCTCCGCCTCTTCCGCGGCGTGCTCCGCCCGCATCTTCTCCAGCAGCTCGTCGGCCAGGGACACCTTCTCGATGGCGGAGAGGATGGTCTTGCCGTCCAGCTGGTCCCAGGGGGTGGTGAGGATGGCGGCGTCGGCGTTCTTCTCCCGCAGCATGGCCACGGCGGCCTCCAGCTTCTCCTGGCTCATCTTCTGGGTCCGGGAGAGGATGATGGTGCCGGCGGCCTCGATCTGGTTGTTGTAGAACTCGCCGAAGTTCTTCATGTAGACCTTCACCTTGGTGGCGTCCGCCACGGTGACGAAGCTGTTCAGCTTCATGTCGTCGGTCTCATCGGCGGTGTTCTGCACCGCCACGATCACGTCGGACAGCTTGCCCACGCCGGAGGGCTCGATGAGGATGCGGTCCGGGTGGAACTGAGCCTGCACGTCCTTCAACGCCTTGTGGAAGTCCCCCACCAGGGAGCAGCAGATGCACCCGGCGGACATCTCGCTGATCTGCACGCCGGACTCCTTCAGAAAGCCGCCGTCAATGCTGATCTCGCCGAACTCGTTCTCGATCAGCACCAGCTTTTCGCCGGGAAAGGCCTCCGCCAGCAACTTTTTGATAAGAGTGGTCTTGCCGGCGCCAAGGAAGCCGGAGACAATATCAATTTTGGTCATGGTATCAAGTCCTTTGTTTAAAATTTTTACCGTACTTTATCTTACCATCAAACTGGAAAAAAGCAACTCCTCCAGAAAAAAATTCACGAATTCCGCCATTTCCCATCCGAATGGGGAGACGGACCTGCACACGGTCCCGGACATGCCGGCAGGGGCAGGCGGCCCCCGTCGGTGGCACCTGAAGAAAGCGGACTCAGAGTGCCCGCCGGACGGCCCGCCTCTGCCGGAGTCTCCGCCCGCGGCGGATCTCCGGCTGGAAGGCCTCCAGCTCCCGGGCGGCGGTGCCGGAGAGGAGGAGCAGGGAGATCAGGTTGGGCACTGCCATCAGGGCGTTGAAGATGTCGGAGAGATTCCATACCACCTCCAGGCTCTGAGTGGCGCCCAGAAAGGCCGCCAGGGCGAAGAGAATTCGATAGAGAGGGATGGCCCGGCGGCCGAAGAGAAATGCAAAGGCCGTTTCCCCGCAGAACTCCCATCCCAGGATGGTGGAGAAGGCGAACAGCACGATCCCCAGGGAGACCAGCAGCCCCCCCAGGGGGCCCAGCACGGTCTTAAAGGCCAGGGCGGTGAGGGCCACGCCGTTTACCTGCCCGCCGGAAGCGTCGGCAGTCCCCAGCACGCCGGAGGCGCAGATGCACAGGCCCGTGACTGTGCAGATCACTGTGGTGTCGAAGAATACGCCGGTCATGTTCACATACCCCTGGCGGGCGGGGCTGTCTGTGGCGGCGGAGGCAGCAGGGATGGCGGCGGAGCCCATGCCCGCCTCGTGGGAAAAGCAGCCTCTGGCAATGCCCCAGCGAGCGGCGTTCAGGGCGGAGGCGGTCATAGTCCCCGCCGCGCCACCCGCAGCGGCGGCGGGAGAGAAGGCCAGGCGGAACATCTCTGCCACGGCTCCGGGCAGAGCGGACAGATGCCCCAGCAGCACTGCGGTGCCCGCCAGCAGGTAAAGGACCGCCATGAGGGGCACCACCACGGAGCAGACTCCGGCAATCCGCCGGATACCGCCCAGAATGACCACGAGAGCCAGCAGAGCCACTGCCACCCCGGTGGTCCGGGCCGGAACGGAGAAGCTGTCGGCCAGCGCCCCGGCGATGGAATTGGCCTGGGCCATGTCCCCCATGCCCAGGGAGGCCAGGACTGTGAAGAGGGCGAAGAGAAAGGCCAGGGCACCTCCCAGCCGCTTCCACCGCAGGGCGGCGCACATGGTATACATGGGGCCGCCGCGCATTTCGCCGCCGGCGTCCCGCTGGCGGTACTTGACGGCCAGCAGGCACTCCGCGCACTTGGAGGAAAGGCCGAAGAGGGCGGAGATCTCCATCCACACCAAGGCGCCGGGGCCGCCCGCCACCAAGGCCGTGGCCACGCCCACGATGTTTCCGGTACCGATGGTGGCGGCCAGCGTGGTCATCAGGGCGGAGAAGGGGGACACATCGCCGGCCCCGCCTGCCTTGGCGCGGGAGTCACGGCCGAGAACACTTTTCAGCGCCCAGCCCAGGTTCCGCCAGGGGAGAAAGCGGGTGCGCAGGGTGAGGAAGACGCCGGTGCCCATCAGCAGCACCAGCATTCCCGGGCCCCAGACCCGCTGGTCCACATACGCGATCCACTCTGAAACTGTCATGGAAGCAGCTCCTTCCGAATTGGGGGATACTTCCAGCATAGCGTCTTTCCGGCATTTCATGCCATCAAAAACGCGGACGCCTGTACAGGCGTCCGCGCGGGAGAGAGGATTCAGCTCTCCATGTGCCGGCCCAGAAAGGCGGCGATGGTCTGGGCCAGCTTGTACTCGGTGTCGCCGGTGACGGCAGCGGGATCGCTGGAGATGAACAGCACCAGGCCCAGCAGGTCGCCCTCCGCCAGGATGGGGGCCGCCACGGTGGTCAGCAGGCTGTCGATGCCCTCCGTCACCTGGAGGGGCTGGCCCTCGCCGGTGTACTGGTAGATTTTCCGACTCTCCATGATCTGCTCCAGCTCCGGGGTGATCCGCTTGCCCATAAGCTCCCGCTTGCTGCCGCCCGCCACGGCGATGACCGTGTCCCGGTCCGTGACGGCGCAGACGCTGCCGGTGGACCGGCTCATGGTCTCGCAGAGCTCCGCGGCGAAGTCCTCCACACCGCCCAGCAGCGAGTATTTCTTGAAGATGACCTCACCCTCGCGGCTGGTGTAGATTTCCAATGGATCGCCCTCCCGGATCCGCATGGTGCGCCGGATCTCCTTGGGGATTACCACCCGGCCCAGGTCGTCGATCCGCCGCACGATTCCAGTTGCCTTCATATCGAAAACTCCTTTTGTCTTTCAGATTTTTCAGGATGATTCTGCTTGGCAAAAGCTAGTATCCGCAGGATTTGTTTGGCTATGCAGGCCCGGCGGGTGGTTTCATTTGGCAATCAATCCGTCTCCGGCAGGTACTCCTGGACCACCAGCCCGTCGGTGGATACCAGATAGTTGGTGAGATAGGACAGGTGATCGCCGTCCACCAGCCAGGAGACCCGGTAGTTGTAATAGTCCACTCCGTCCAGAGTAAGCGGCCCTTCGTAGCCGTAGGACATCACATTGCCGGTGGCCTCGTCCACTGCGCCCAGTTGCTTTTCCAGAATGGCGACGCCTTCCTCCGGCGTGATGGTGTCCGTGGCGGAGAGCCCTTCCGCTGCGGCTCCGCTGGCCTCTGGTGCCGGATGACCGCAGGCGGAGAGCAGGAGCAGCAGCACGGCCAGTGCCGCACAGAACAGAGAGCGGGATTTCATGGGATTCTTCCTTTCCGTTCCGCCCAACACGGGCGGAAAATTTTTCCTCTGTTCAGACGAGATTAAAAAGCGGAAAGTTCCGGGAAAAATCCTGACCAATCCCACAAAAAGCACCAAACATTCTTGTGAAAATACGGGAAAAAACTGGGAAATCCCACCAACTTGTGCCGCCCTTTTTCGACAGGACCATCCTTGACGGTATTTTTCCCAGGAAGTATAATATAAACAATTATATGCATATCCAGATTCCGCGCAAACGCTTTACTCTAAGAATGACGAGCCTGCCGGGGATACTCCGCGGCGGGGAGAGGAGCTGCTGCCATGGCAAAACAAGGACAGGCGGACCGTTTCCACCAGGGGACGATGACGGACGGCTGGCGCTGGTTCGGCGCCCACCCTGCCAAAAAGCGGGGCAGAGATGGCTGGACGTTCCGGGTCTGGGCCCCCCATGCGGAGGCGGTGTCCGTCGTGGGCGACTTCAACGACTGGGAGGAGGGAGCGGCCCCCCTCGCCCGTAAGGGCGAGATCTGGGAGGGCTTTCTGCCGGACCTGCCGGTCTATACTTCCTATAAATATGCGGTGCGGGGGGCGGACGGCCAGGTCCGCCAGAAGGCGGACCCCTACGGCTTCCACACAGAGACCCGGCCGGCGACAGCCAGCAAGCTGTATGACATCAGCGGATTCAAGTGGACGGACGGCGCTTTCCGGGAGAAGAAGGCCAAGCACCCGGTCTATACATCACCGCTGAATATCTATGAGGTCCATCTGGGCTCCTGGAAAAAGCGGGGAAACGGGGACTTCATCGACTACAAGGACCTGGCGAAGGATCTGGCCGCCTATGTGAAGGATATGGGCTACACCGCCATCGAACTGCTGCCGGTGACGGAGCACCCCCTGGACGACTCCTGGGGCTACCAGTGCACCGGGTACTTCGCCCCAACCTCCCGGTTCGGCACGCCCAAGGACTTCATGTGGTTCGTGAACCACATGCATAAAAACGGCATCCTGGTGCTGCTGGACTGGGTGCCCTCCCACTTCTGCAAGGACGCTCAGGGCCTCTACGAATTCGACGGCACCTACTGCTATGAGTACAGCGATCCCAACAAGCGGGAGCACGCCGCCTGGGGCACCCGGGTCTTCGACTACGGCCGGCCCGAGGTGAAGAGCTTTCTCTTCTCCTCCGCCCGCTTCTGGCTGGAAGAGTACCACATCGACGGCCTGCGGGTGGACGCGGTGGCCTCCATGCTGTACCTGGACTACGACCGCCAGGGCGGAGCCTGGACCCCCAATCAGTACGGTGGACACGAGAACCTGGAGGCCATCGAGTTTCTGCGGGAGCTGAACACCATGGCCTTCCAGACGGACCCAAGCGTGCTGATGATCGCCGAGGAGTCCACCGCCTGGCCCCTGGTGACCCGCCCGCCGGACGTGGGGGGATTGGGCTTCAATCTGAAGTGGAACATGGGCTGGATGAACGACATGTGCCACTATTTGAAGCTGGATCCCTATTTCCGCCAGTACAACCACAAGGACATCACCTTCTCCATGATGTATGCCTTTTCTGAGAACTTTGTGCTGCCCATCTCCCACGATGAGGTGGTCCACATGAAGGGGTCCATCGTGGGGAAGATGCCCGGGGACTACGACAACCAGCTGCGGTGCCTGAGAGGCTTCTACGCCTATCTCCTGGCCCACCCGGGGAAGAAGCTGCTGTTTATGGGGGCGGAGATCGGCCAGTGGCACGAGTGGGACTCCGACGGGCAGCTGGACTGGTACCTGCTGGACCGACCAGAGAATCAGAAGCTCCGGAAGTTCTTCCGGGAGATCAACGCCTTTTATAAAAAGACGGCGGCTTTGTGGGAGGTCGACTTCGACTGGGCGGGCTTTGAATGGCTGGTGCCGGACGACAACCACAACAACGTGGTGGTGTTTCTGCGCAGGGACAAGAAGGGCCGCGACCTTATGTGCGCGGTGAACTTCTCGCCCAACACCTATACGAACTATCGGATGGGCGTGCCGCCCTACAGGCGGTATGTGCCCGTGTTCAATACCGATGACCCCGCATACGGCGGCGACGGTTTCGGCGATTCTGAGGCGGTGATGGTGGAGGCCGTGCCCTCCCATGGAAAGGAATGCTCCGCCGCCATCCGGATCCCGGCCTTCGGTGCGGTGTTCCTGCGGGGCGAGGGGACGTTCCCCAGACCCAGGAAGAAACAACAGGCAAAGGAGTTGGAAAAGACATGAAAAAAGAGTGCATCGCCATGCTGCTGGCCGGCGGCCAGGGCAGCCGCCTGTACGTCCTCACCGGCGACATGGCCAAGCCCGCCGTGCCCTTCGGCGGGAAATACCGCATCATCGACTTTCCCCTGTCCAACTGCACCAATTCCGGCATCGACACCGTGGGCGTGCTGACCCAGTACCGGCCCCTGGAGTTGAACAGCTACATCGGCAGCGGCGTGCCTTGGGACCTGGACGGGTCCACCGGCGGCGTCCACATCCTGCCGCCCTACATGGGCAGCAAGGGCGGCACCTGGTACAAGGGCACCGCCAACGCCATCTATCAGAACATCGGGTTCATCAACCTGTATGACCCGGAGTATGTGGTGATCCTCTCCGGCGACCACATCTACAAGATGGATTACTCCAAGATGGTGGAGCGCCATAAGGCCGTGGGCGCCGCCTGCACGATCTCCGTCATGGAGGTGCCGTGGTCGGAGGCGTCCCGCTTCGGCATCATGAGCGTGGACGAGAACGACCTCATCACGGAGTTCGCAGAGAAGCCCAAGGAGCCCAAGAGCAATCTAGCGTCCATGGGCATCTACGTCTTCACCTGGAAGACCCTGCGGCGGTATCTGGAGGCTGACGAGGCCAACCCCAACTCCGAAAATGACTTCGGCAAAAATGTGATCCCCGCCATGCTGGGGGATGGAGAACGGATGGCCGCCTACCGCTTCAGCGGTTACTGGAAGGACGTGGGGACGCTGGAGTCCCTGTGGGACGCCAACATGGATATGCTCTCCCCGGAGTCGGGCCTGGACCTGCTGGACGAGTCCTGGCCCATTTACGCCCGGTCCGTCAACGCGCCGCCGGCCTTTTTGGGCCGCCGCTGCCAGATCAGCCACAGTGCCTTCAACCGGGGCAGCGATCTGGAGGGGACGGTGGAGAACTCCGTCCTGGCTCCCAATGTCACCGTGGGGGAGGGGGCCCGGGTGTCCTACTCCGTCCTGTTCCCCGGGGTGACCGTGGAGCCCGGCGCCGTGGTGGAATACGCTATCCTGGGCGAGGGCTGCCGCATCGGCCGCAACTGCTGCCTGGGCGGCACGCCGGAGGAGACGGCGCCGGATCCCTGGGGCCTGACGGTGCTGGCGCCGGGCTGCGTCCTGGAGGATGAGAAGCGGGTGCGCCCCGGCGTGATGCTGAACAAGAACGGCGAGGAGGTGTCCAGATGAACGGCATGCACGGGATCATCTTTTCCTATGAAAAGCGCAATGACCTGCGGGAGCTGGGGGAGATCCGCTCCGCGTCGTCCATCCCCTTCGGCGGGAGGTACCGGGCGGTGGACTTCGCCCTGTCCAACCTGGTGAACGCCGGTGTCACGGACGTGGGTGTGGTGCTTCACGGCCATTATCAGAGCCTGCTGGACCACTTGGGCACCGGCAAGGACTGGGACCTGTCCCGCAAGCGGGGCGGCTTGAAGATCCTGCCCCCCTTTGCATACAAGCAGCACTGGGGCGAGGCGGCGGTCTTCCGGGGCAAGATGGAGGCCCTGGCGGGCGTCCGCTCCTATCTGGAGGAGATCCGCCGGGACTATGTGGTGCTTATGGACGGCGACCTGGTGGTGAACCTGCCCCTGTCCGACATCTATGACCAGCACATCAAGTCCGGCGCGGACATCACCGTAGTCTGCGGCAACGACAGCTTTGAGACGGAGAACGGCACCTATTTTGAGCTGGACGGCACCGGCCGCGTCACGGATGTGTTGTATCACCTCCACCGGCCCAGGGGCTACCGGGGGCTGGAAGTGTACATCCTCTCCACCAGGCTGCTGCTGGATCTGGTGGACGAGTGCGCCACCCGGGATCAGTACAGCCTGCGGCGGGACGTGCTCCAGGCCCGGAAGGACAGCCTGAAGCTCCAGGGATACATCTGGGGCGGCTTCGCGGCGCAGATCCGCTCTGTACAGGAGTATTACGACCGCAGTATGCAGCTGCTGGACCCGGCCATCCGGGCGGAGCTGTTCTGTGCCGAGCGGCCCATCCGGGCCAAGGCCACTGACAAGTCCTCCGCCTACATCGGACCCGACGGCTACTGCGAGAACTCCCTGATCGCAGACGGCTGCAACATCGAGGGCGTGGTGGAGAACTCCATCCTCTTCCCCGGCGTGGTGGTGGAGGCCGGCGCTGTGGTGCGCAACTGCGTGCTCTTCAAGGAGACGGCGGTGCGCCGGGGCGCGGCGGTGTCCCATCTGATCGCGGATAAAAATGTAGAAATCCTGCCGGACCGGACGCTGATGGGACACAGCTCGTATCCCATCGTGCTGGCCAAGGGCAGTCAGGTGTGAGTGCGGGAGGAAGGCTTCCAGGACGGCGAATAGACGGGCGGGGCTCCGGCTGACGGAGTCCCGCCGGTCCCTGACCCTGCCGGAGGGCGGGGCGCATGAGCGTGAAAGGAGAGGACTATGAAGATTTTATATGCGGCCAGCGAGGCGGTTCCGTTCTGCAAAACCGGAGGCCTTGCGGATGTGGCGGGCTCCCTGCCTGCGGCGCTGGCGGCCCAGGGCGCGGATGTGGCGGTGGTGCTGCCCCTGTACCAGAAGGTGAAGGAGAAATTCAGCGACCAGCTGCATTTTGAATGCTACGACTATGTGGACCTGGCCTGGCGCCACAGCTACTGCGGGCTGTTCTCCATGGAACGGGACGGCGTCACCTGGTACTTCCTGGACAACGAGCAGTATTTCCGGCGTCCGGAGTTGTACGGCTACATGGACGACGGCGAGCGGTTCGGATTTTTCTCCCGGGCCGTGGTGCGGATGCTGCCCCACCTGAGGTTCTGGCCGGAGGTCATCCACTGCAACGACTGGCAGACCGCCCTGGTGCCCATCTATCTGAAGGACGACAGCGTGCGGGAGGAGCGGTTCCGGAGTATCCGGACCGTGCTCTCCATTCATAATATTGAGTACCAGGGCCGCTACGGCCGCCAGACCCTGGGGGACCTGTTCGGCCTGGACCACGGCTGGGCGGATGACGGCACCATTCTGATGGACGGGGACGTGAACCTGCTGAAGGGCGCCATTTTGTGCGCCGACGCCGTCAACGCCGTCTCTCCTACTTACGCCAACGAGCTGAAGATGCCCTACTTCGCCCACCGGCTGGACGGCATCATGCGCCGTTGCGGCTACAAGCTCTCCGGCGTGCTGAACGGCATCGACGTGAAGCGGTATGACCCCACCGCGGATCCCCACATCGCCGTCAATTACAGCGCGGCGGACATGGCGGGCAAGCAGGCGGACAAGGCGGAGCTGCAGAAGCTCATGGGCCTGCGGCAGGAGCCCTACGTTCCCATCGTGGGCATCGTCAGCCGCCTGGTGTCCCACAAGGGCCTGGATCTGGTGTGCGAGGTGCTCCACGACATGATGGAGCTGCCCCTGCAGATGGTGATCCTGGGCAAGGGGGACCGGAAGTACGAGGAGTTCTTCCAGTGGGCAGCCCAGCAGTATTCCGGCCGCATGGCCGTGCGCCTGGACTACAACGAGGAGCTGTCCATGGCCATCTATGCAGGCGCGGATCTGTTCCTGATGCCCTCCAAGAGCGAGCCCTGCGGCTTGAGTCAGATGATCGCCATGCGGTACGGCACCGTGCCCATCGTCCGGGAGACCGGCGGACTGAAGGACACCGTCAGCCCGTACGAGTCCTGGAGGGACGCCGGCAACGGATTTACCTTTGCAAATTACGCCGGCAGTGATATGCTGTATGTGATCCGGGAGGCGGTGTATCTTTACAAGGACTATCCCGACGCCTTCGCCCGGCTGCGGGCGCGGGCTATGGCCTGCGATTTCAGCTGGGCCCGGAGCGCGGGGGAGTACCTGCACATTTACAGCACCGTCACCGGCCAGCCTTGGCCCCCTGCGGAGGAGCCCGTCCGGACAGAAGAGTCCGCCCCGGCGGAGGAATCCGCCCCCGCGGAAGAGACCGCCCCCGCGGAAGCGGCGGAGCCCGCATCTGACGAACCTGCTCCGCAGCCGACCGCGGAAGCGGCACAATCGTCCGCCGAGCCGGCGGCTGAGGAGGCCGCTCCGGCCGCACCGGAGAAGAAGCCTGCCGCCAGAAAGCGGACGGCAGCCAAGAAACCGGCCGCCAAAAAGACGGCCGCCAAAAGCGGCAGGAGGACGCCTGCCAAGAAAGAGACCAAACCCAAGAAGGGGACCGCCGGGAAACAGGAGCCGGCGGAGTAAGGAGACGCATGACACCAATTACCACACAGACCCTGGAGAACGCCCTCACCGCCAAGCTGATGGTCAGCTTCGGAAAGACGGCGGCGGAGGCAACGGATGGAGAGATGATGCGGGCCAGCGCCCTGGTCCTGCGGGACATGATGGCTCTGCGGGAGGTGGAGACCCGTCAGAAGGCCCGCCAGCAGCATGCCCGGCAGGTGCACTACCTGTCTCTGGAGTTTCTGATGGGCCGCAGCCTGATGAAGAATGCCTATAACCTAGGGCTGCTGCCCCAGCTGCGGGAGGCGCTGGAGCACCTGGGCTTCAAGGCGGCCGACATCTTTGAGATCGAGCCGGACGCCGCCCTGGGCAACGGCGGCCTGGGCCGCCTGGCCGCCTGCTATCTAGACTCCATGACTACGCTGGAGATCCCGGCCACCGGCTATTCCATCTGCTACGAGCTGGGCATCTTCAAGCAGAAGATCGTGGAGGGCCAGCAGGTAGAGCTGCCGGACAACTGGAAGGACCTGGGTGCGGCCTGGCTGATGCCAAAGCCCGCGGAGACCCAGGAGGTCCGTTTCGGCGGCACCGTGCGGGAGTTCTGGGACAACGGCCACCTGCACATCGTCAATGAGGACGCCACGGTGGTCCAGGCCGTGCCCTGCGACATGGAGATCGCCGGCTACGGCACGGAGCATGTGAATGTCCTGCGGCTGTGGGACGCCCGGTCCACCCAGCCGGTGGATATGTCCCTGTTCTCCCGGGGCGAGTACCTGAAGGCCGCGGAGGACGAGGCCATGGCAGAGACCATTGCCAAGGTCCTCTATCCGGAGGACAATCATCTGGAGGGCAAGTCTCTGCGGCTGAAACAGCAGTACTTCTTCGTGTCCGCCACCCTCCAGTCCATCGCCGCCAAGCACACCGAACTGTACGGTACCATGAAGAACTTCCATGAGAAGAACGTCATCCAGATCAACGACACCCACCCGGCCCTGGTGATCCCGGAGCTGATGCGGATCCTGATCGACGACGCCGGCATGGACTGGGATGAGGCGTGGGACATCACCACGAGATCCGTGGCCTACACCAACCACACGGTCCTTTCGGAGGCGCTGGAACGCTGGCCCCAGAGCCTGGTGGAATTCCTGCTGCCCCGGGTGTGGCAGATTATCCTGGAGATCTCCCGCCGCTGGCAGAAGAAGGTGGAGGACTTCTACCACGACCCCAAGAAGACGGAGAAAATGGCCATCGTCTGGGGCGGTCAGGTCCGCATGGCCAACCTCTGCATCGCCGGCGGCATGGCGGTCAACGGCGTCAGCGGCCTACACTCCGAGATCCTGAAAAAGGACGTTTTCAGGGACGCCTACGGCATGGAGCCCTGGAAATTCCGGAACGTCACCAACGGCATTGACCACCGCCGCTGGCTCAGTGAGATCAACCCCGGACTGGACGGCCTGATCCGGGACCTGACCGGCGGGGACGACTATCTGCTGCACCCCCAGGCCCTGAAAAAGCTGGATGACTATGCCGATGACGCCTCTGTTCTGGAGAGGCTGGGTGCCATCAAGCGGGCCAACAAGGCGGCCTTCGCCGCCCATGCCAAGAAGACCCGGGGCGTGGAGCTGAACCCGGACGCCATCTTCGACGTTCAGGTGAAGCGGCTCCACGAGTATAAGCGGCAGCTTTTGAACGTGTTGCACATCATCGCATTGTACCAGAAGCTCCAGGACGACCCCAACGCCATCACGCAGCCCCACACGTTCCTGTTCGGCGCCAAGGCGGCGCCGGGGTATGCAGTGGCCAAGCGGATCATCCGCCTCATCAACTCCCTGGCGGATCAGATCGACCACGACCCTATCTGCCGCGATAAGCTGCAGGTGGTGTTTCTGGAGAACTACCGGGTCTCTCTGGCGGAGCAGCTGATGCCCGCCAGCGAGGTGAGCCAGCAGATCTCCACCGCCGGCAAGGAGGCCAGCGGCACCGGCAACATGAAGTTCATGATGAACGGCGCCCTGACCGTTGGCACCCTGGACGGTGCCAACGTGGAAATGCACGACCTGCTGGGGGACGAGAACATGTTCCTCTTCGGTCTGCGGGCCGACGAGGTGGAGCAGCTGAAGCGGGAAGGCTATGTGCCCCAGCGGCTGTACAACCGGGACCCGGTGCTTCACCGGTGCCTGGACGCGCTGCGGACCGGCTTCCGGGACGGTGTCCGGTACGACGACCTGTACCAGCGGCTGCTGTTCGGCGCCGGGGGCAGCCCCGCGGACGAGTACTTTTTGCTGGCGGACTTCCAGGCATACTGCCAGGCGGAAAAGCGCATGGCGGAGACCTATCGGGACCAGACGGCCTGGAATCGCATGAGCCTGCACAACATCGCCCGCAGTGGCGTGTTCGCCGCCGACCGGGCTGTGGCGGAGTATGCCGACAACATCTGGCACGTGCCCCACAAGTGATCCGATCTGAGAAAAACGCAGAAAACCGGAAACGGCTCAGCCGTTTCCGGTTTTCGAGATCCCGCTCCTGCGCGGGACGCATGATTTTTGAAAAACTTTCGGACTGGGTGAGATATTTCACCCCAGTGAGGGATATTCCCGATAGAAAGGCCTTTCCGGGCGGCGCTGCCGCCCATCCCAACAGCAAGGTGTGATGAGATTGACAGACGCGGCATTCGAGGGGGCGGTGGAGCGCTATGGCGACACCGTGTTCCGGCTGGCATACAGCTATTTGAAAAACCGCGCCGACGCGGAGGACGTGATGCAGGAGACGCTGCTGAAGCTCTATCTGGAGCGAAAGCCCTTCCGGTCGCCGGAGCATGAGCGGTACTGGGTCGTCCGGGTGGCGGTGAACGAGAGCAAGAAGCTGCTCCGCTCTCCGTGGCGCAGGCGGACCGGGCCTCTGGAGGAGGCCGGGGAGCCGGTGTTCGACACGCCGCAGCAGAGTGAGCTCTACCAGCACGTGATGGGCCTGCCGCCCAAATACCGGGCCGCGGTGTATCTCTACTACTACGAAGACTGCTCCGTACAGGAGATCGCGGCGGCCATGGGGGCCAATCCGTCCACCGTGCAGACCTGGCTCATGCGGGCCAGGGGGAAGCTGAAACTGATCTTACAGGAGGCAGAGTCATGATCGACAAGAGACTGTACCAGGAGACCTTTTCCCATCTCCGTGCCTCCGACCAAGCCAAACAGGAGGTTTTTCAGAAAATGCAGGAGATGAAGCACAGAAAGCGGATGCCCCGGGTCCTGCGGGGCGCGGCCATTGCCGCTGCCATGGTGATGGCGCTGGCCGTCACCGCCGGGGCAGTGAACGTGGCCACGGACGGGGAGTTCTTCCGGCAGTTCACCATCGTCTGGACATCCGGAAATCAGTACCTGGCCCAGGATAACCAGGGCAACGAGGTGTATGTCACCGTGGCGGCCGGGGAGCCGGTCACCAAGGAGAACGGCCGGCTGATCCTCCACGCTCAGGGTGAGGAGATTGACATCACCGAGGCCATGGAGACCGCGGGTGCCTATCACTACGCCTACGATATGGATGTGGTGCATGAGGACGGCAGCCGGGAGACCCGGACTGTCACCATTGACGTCACTGGCGACCTGGACCGGTGGACTGTGTCCCAGGACAACGGGGACGGCACCAGCTATGAGACTGTCAGCGGCGACAACGGGCTTACAGAGTTTTCCGGCACCATGACCGGGCAGGCAGCAGATCACTTTACCGCGGACCTGCCCGATGCCGACGAGAGCAGCGTGGTCGAGGCAAAAGCACAGGAGATTGCCCCGGCAAATTGAAGAAACCTGAAAAACGCGGACAGGGAGCTCTCCCTGTCCGCGTTTCAGCGTTCCTTGCTGAGACCCAGCAGGTAGTCCGTACTGACCCCGTAGTATTTGCTCAACGTGATCAGATGATGGATCGGAAGCTCGTTGGCCCCGCGCTCATAGCGGGCGTACATCGTCTGGGATGTTCCGAGCACCTCAGCGATCTGGGTCTGGGTCTTGTCAGCATCTTCCCGCAGGTCCCGCAAAATGCGTACATAATCCATTCCGCCGTTCACGTGGCACCTCCGTATCCGCTCTGGAGCTTTCTGGTTCTTACAATGTACCATAAAATTTGTGAATCTTACGGGGCACAATACAAAATTTTACTACAATTATAAGACAAATTTACTCAAAAAACGGAGGAATGCGGGGAAATGCGAACATATTCCGGGACTGCTTTTCTCCGGGAGAGCAAGGAGCGGCCGGGCGGGGCTGCTCCGCATGGACGGGCGTTTTCCTTGACAGTGCTTTACAAAAGCGTATTTTCCATATATAATAATACCCGTTTCCCCCGGCGCAGTCCATAGGAAGCCCGGAGAAAAGAAAAATTTTGACGGCAGAGCGATCTGCCTGCGGACCCCAGAAGGAGGACCCGGCTGACTATGAGCAACCGAAAAAAGAGAGAGGCCCTGCCCCGCGACCTGGAAATCCGGGGGGCTGAGATATTTGGAAAGCACCTGTCGCCGGAAAAGCAGCGGGCGCTGCTGATCGTGACGCTGACGGCCTGCGCCCTGCCAATGATCCTGGGCGTGCGGATGTGGGACCGGATCCCGGAGATTGTGGAGACCGGCCTGATCGGCCCCGGCGGCCAGGATGACTCCCTGCCCCGGTGGGCGGTGGCGCTCCTCCTGCCCGGTTTGATGTGCCTGCTGGAGGCTGTCGCGCAGTTCATGCTGCTGCAGTATCAAAAGCGGATGAAGATCCCACCGGCGTTTAACCGGCTCATGGGGCGCTGGGGCTTTCCAACCATTTCCCTGCTGTTCTGCAGCGGCGCCATTTTGGAGACTTCCGGCCAGGGGCTAAGTCTGAACTTCTACACGCCCTGCATTCTGGGTCTGGTGCTGATGCTGCTGGGCTCCCACATGTTCGACTGCACGGAGGATGCCAAGCTGGCCCTGCGGTTCTCCTTTACGGTAAACAATCCGCCGTTGTGGAAAGAGGTCCACCGGTTTGCCGGCTGGCTTTGGATGCTGGCGGGCCTGGTGGTGGCCGCCGGCGCTATGGTGACCAGCGAGACCACGTTCTTCTCAGCCCTGCTGGCACTGGTAGTCCTGGTAGTGCCCATGATCTACGGGCGCAGCCGCGCCGGCCAGGCCAACGGATAAACGAAAGAGGAAGAGAGCCATGGAATTTACGGAAGGCGTCCGGTTCGACAGCCTGCACCTGTCGCCGGAGATCATACGCGCCATTGAAAAACGCAACATTGAGGTGTCCACCCCGGTCCAGGCAGGCTGCATCCCGCCTATGATGGACTGGCAGGATGTGATCGCCAAGGCCCCCACCGGCACCGGCAAGACCTTTGCCTACGGCATCCCCATCGTGGAGCATGTGGACCCGGAGGACGAGAGCGTCCAGGCGGTAATCCTGGCCCCCACCCGGGAGCTGGCCATCCAGATCACCGACGAGATTCGGGACCTGGCAGCCTTCAAGCCCGGCGTGCGGACGGTGTGCCTCTATGGCGGCGCCCCCATCGGCCGGCAGATCGACACGCTGAAGAAGCACCCCCAGATCGTGGTGGCCACGCCGGGACGGCTTTCCGACCACATGAAGCGCCGCACCGTCCGGGTGGACACGGCGCAGACCGTGGTGCTGGACGAGGCGGACCGGATGCTGGACATGGGCTTCATCCATGACGTGACCCGCCTGCTGGACAAGATGAACAAGCGGAAGAACCTGGGACTCTTCTCCGCCACTATCTCCCGGGAGGTCATGGACATCGCCTGGGTGTACCAGCGGGACGCGGCGGAGATTACCGTCCGGGAGGATGAGCAGAACAAGCCGGACATCAAGCAGTTCCGCATGGACGTGCCCCACGACGGTAAGGCAGACGCCATTGAAAAGATTCTGAACGAGACGGGTTTCGACCGGTGCATGGCCTTCTGCAACACCAAGGGCTCCACAGAGCGGATCACCAAGTTCCTGCAGATGCGGGGCATCGACGCGGAGTGCATCCACGGCGATATTCCCCAGCGGAAGCGGGAGCAGGTGATGGAGAAGTTCCGCCGGGGCGAGCTGCGGGTGTTCGTCTCCACCGACGTGGCGGCCCGTGGCATCGACGTGGATGATGTGGACATCGTGTTCAACTGCGATGTGCCGGACGAAAACCAGGACTACATCCACCGGATCGGCCGGACCGGCCGGGCCAGGCGGCAGGGCGTGGCAGTGACTTTCATCTCCGACTATCCTGCCAAGATGCGGATCGACGACATCGCCCAGAAGACCCGGAACGAGATCGTTCCGGTGAAGTTCGACGAGGACGGCCGCCTGACCACAGCGTGAAAACGGCTTTGAACGCCGGACGCGGAAATCCGCGCCCGGCGCTTTTCACGCCACTGGTTCCGGCTGGGAGACAGGGCATTTTCGAGTTCTTGCTGTGATTTGTGAATAAATTTTTAATTTTGTAATTATTTGTTACTTTTTGAGGGCTCGTAACTTTACAAGCTGCCTGATAATCTTTATAATAGACCAGGTCCTTTGATATGCAGGGGTGCCCGGCAGGGGTGCCAGTTTTAGACTCCAGAGCGGGAGGAACGATGATATGAAGAATTGGAAGCGCCGGTGGGCGCTGTTCTTGGCGGCGGCGCTGCTGGCTCTCAGCCTGACCGGCTGCGGCGGAAGCGGGGAGGGGCCGGCCCTCTCCGTCTGCGTGGGCGGCGCGCCGGAGGAGCTGGATCCCATCTACGCCACAGAGACGGCGGACCAGACCGTCCTGGTCCACCTGTATGAAAATCTGATGCGGAAAACAGGAGACGGCTCCGGCGGGACCACGGTGACGAACGGCGCAGCCAAGAGCGTCAGTACGGAGGAGAATGCCGACGGCACCGTGACCTGGACCTTCAAGCTGCGGAAGGCCGAGTGGTCCGACGGCCGGGCGGTCCGGGCCGGGGACTTTGTCTTTGCCTGGCAGCGGCTGGCCGATCCGGCCAACGATTCCCCCAGCGCGTCGCTGCTGTCCGTGGTAGCAGGCTACGACGCCGTGCGGGAGACCGGCGACGTGTCGCTGCTGCAGGTGACGGCGGAGGATGACAGCACCCTGGTGGTGGTGCTGAACGGAAAGTTCGACTGGTTTTTGACGGAGGTCTGCACTGCGCCCGCCACCATGCCTCTGCGGCAGGACTTGCTGCAGGAGGAGACCGCTGCCGCTGACGGGGAGACCGCCGAAGCAGCGGCGGAGCCGGCGGAGGCGGCCCCTTGGTGGAACGACCTTACGGGCCTTGTGACCAATGGGCCGTATCAGGTGAGCGGGTATGAGGCTGGTGAGGCGCTGACCCTGGAGGCCAGCGAGACCTACCGCAACAGTTTCTCCGGGCCGCAGACCCTGACGTTCCGATTTGCGGAGACCGCAGAGGCGGGACAGGACCTCTACGACGCCGGGGAGGTGGATTTCCTGGGCATCCTCCCGGCGGAGCAGCTGACGGCCTTGATCGAGGCGGAGAGCCGGACCCTGGCGCGGGAGCTGAGCGTTCAGGCGGTGGTGTTCAACTGCGCGCAGGATACGCTGATGGATGCCCGGGTCCGTCGGGCGCTGACTCTGACGGCGGACCGTTCTGCCGCTGCTGAGGCGGCGGGCGCCACGGCGTATGCCGCTGAGGGCCTGATCCCTCCCGGCGTGCCGGGGAGCGGGGAGCAGGATTTCCGTACAGATGGCGGCGTGCTGCTGGACAACGACCCCGCGCACCGGGACGAGCTGGCGGAGGAGGCCCGCGGCCTGCTGGCGGAGGCCGGATACGCCGACGCCCGGGACCTGGGGGAGCTGGAATATCTCTACGTGGACGAGGGGAACGGCGCCGCCGTGGCCCAGGCGCTGGTAGACGCCTGGCAGAGCGCCCTGGGCCTCCAGGTGACGGCCCGCGGCGTCAGCCGGGAAGAGCTGGACACCGCCCTGCAGGAGGGGACCTTCACCCTGGCAGGAACGGAGATCCGGGCTTTGGGCAACGATGCGGAGTGCTTTTTGATGCAGTGGGGCTCCGATAAGCCGGAGAACCTGGGTAAATACGCCAACAGCGCCTATGATACCCTGCTGTCGGTCATCGCCGGCGCGGAGGAGGGGGAGGCCCGGATGGGTTGCCTCCACGATGCGGAGGCCCTGCTGCTAGAGGAGGGGGCCGCGGCGCCCCTCTACACCAGCGTGACGGGCTGGACACTGCGGGACGGCTTCTCCGGTGTCCTGCGGGACGCCCGGGGGTGGTTCAGCTTCGCAGCCGCTGGCAGGACCGCCTGAGATGAGCCGGAGACGGCGCCCTGAGGGCGCCGTCTTTTTTGTGCCCCCGGCGGGCCGCAGTGCCGCTGATAGCAGACATAAGACCTGCTGAAATAGACAAAGCGCCCCATCAGCCAGGCTCAAAATATGACGGCGGGATAAAATTGACAAATCCGGGCTGGAAGCCGTTGCAACCGGCGGCGGGGTTGGTGTATACTAAGCTGAACCAAAAGATTCCCGCCTGCCGGCGGAGAGAAGGAGGAACGATATATGAGCCAAGCATTCAAGAAGGTCCTGGTCGCCAACCGGGGCGAGATCGCCATGCGGATCTTCCGGGCCTGTCACGACCTGGGCCTCCAGACCATTGCCATCTACTCCAATGAGGACGTATACAGCCTCTTCCGCACCGCCGCGGACGAGTCCTATCTGATCGGAGAGAACGAGAGCCCCCTGGGTGCCTATCTGGACATCCCCCGGATCATCGAGCTGGCTAAGAAGCACGGCGCCGATGCCATTCACCCCGGTTACGGTTTCCTCAGTGAGAACGCGGATTTTGCCCGGGCCTGCGAGGCTGCGGGCATCAAGTTCATCGGACCCTCCTCCCAGGTTCTGGACCTGATGGGCGACAAGCTGTCCGCCAAGCAGATCGCCGTGGCCTGCGGCGTACCCACCACCCCCGGCACCACAGAGCCCCTGAAGAGCCGGGAGGCTGCTCAGAAGCTGGCTATGGAGTTCGGCTTCCCCGTCATTCTCAAGGCGGCCGCCGGCGGCGGCGGCCGCGGTATGCGCCGGTGTGACACCGTGGAAGAGGTGGGCACCAACTTCGATCTGGTGAAGGCGGAGGCCAAGAAGGCCTTCGGCAATGACGACATCTTCATGGAGAAGTTCCTGGTGGAGCCCAAGCACATCGAGGTGCAGGTGCTGGGCGACGAAGAGGGCAACGTGGTCCACCTGTTCGAGCGGGATTGCTCTCTCCAGCGGCGCTATCAGAAGGTGGTGGAGTTCAGCCCCGCCTTCTCCGTGGACAAGAAGATCCGTCAGGCCCTGTATGAAGACGCGGTGAAGATCGCAAAGCACGTGGGCTATGTGAACGCCGGCACCCTGGAGTTCCTGGTGGACAGGGAAGGGCACCACTACTTCATCGAGATGAACCCCCGTATCCAGGTGGAGCACACCGTCACCGAGATGGTGACGGGCGTGGACCTGGTGCGCTCTCAGATTCTGATCGCCGAGGGCTGTCCCCTCAGCGATCCCCGCATCGGCATCAGGAAGCAGAGTGACCTGCACCTGAACGGCTACGCCATCCAGTGCCGCGTCACCACCGAGGACCCGTCCAACAACTTCGCTCCCGACACCGGCAAGATCACCTCCTACCGGTCTCCCGGCGGCTTCGGCGTCCGGCTGGACGCGGCCACCGCCGGCGTGGGCAGCGAGATCTCCCCCTACTATGACTCCCTGCTGCTGAAGGTCACCACCTGGGATAACACCTTTCAGGGCGTGTGCCTGAAGGCCGGACGGGCCATCCGGGAGATCCACATCCGGGGCGTCAAGACCAATATCGCCTTCATCTCCAACATCCTGCAGAACCCCACCTTCCTGGCGGGAGGCTGCCACACCAAGTTCATCGACGAGACGCCGGAGCTGTTTGAGCTGAACGAGGGCCAGGACCGGGCCACCAAGATGCTCAAGTACATCGGGAACATCGTGGTGAAGGAGCGGGACGGACACAAGATGTACGATCCCTGCCGGTTCCCGCCGGTCACCGGCAACCGGCCCGATGGCCTGAAGCAGATGCTGGACGCCAAGGGACCCAAGGCCGTGGCGGACTGGGTGCTGGGGCAGAAGAAGCTGCTGATCTGTGACACCACCTGCCGGGACGCCCACCAGTCCCTGCTGGCCACCCGGGTCCGCACCCGGGACATCGTCAAGGGTATGGAGGGCACCAGCGAGATCCTGGCGGATGCTTTCTCTCTGGAGTGCTGGGGCGGCGCCACCTTTGACGTGGCCTACCGTTTCCTCCACGAGTCCCCCTGGGAGCGGCTGGACCTGATCCGGGAGAAGGCCCCCAACCTGCTGCTGCAGATGCTGCTGCGGGGCGCCAACGCCGTGGGCTATACCAACTATCCCGATAACGTGATCCGGGAGTTCATCAAGGAGGCCGCCCGCAGCGGCATCGATGTGTTCCGGATCTTCGACTCTCTGAACTGGATCCCCGGCATGGAGGTGGCCATGGATGAGGTCCTCAAGCAGGACAAGATCTGCCAGGCCACCATCTGCTACACCGGCGACATTCTGGATCCCAAGCGGGACAAGTACACCTTGGACTACTATGTGAAGATGGCGAAAGAGCTGGAGCACCGGGGTGCCCACATGCTTGCCATCAAGGATATGTCCGGCCTGCTGAAGCCTTACGCCGCCAAGAAGCTGGTGTCCACCCTGAAGCAGGAGATCGGCATTCCCATCCAGCTCCACACCCATGACACCACCGGCAATCAGGTGGCGGCGCTGCTGCTGGCCGCCGAGGCCGGTGTGGACGCGGTGGACTGTGCCATCAGCTCCATGGCAGGCATGACCAGCCAGCCCTCTCTGAACGCCGTGGTGGCGGCCATGAAGGACACAGAGCGGGACACCGGGCTGGATCTGGACCGGCTCCAGACCCTCACTGATTACTGGGAGGATGTGCGTAAGCGTTACGACTCCTTTGAGGGCGGCCTGGAGTACAATACCACGGATATTTACCGCTACGAGATCCCCGGCGGTCAGTACACCAACCTGAAGCCCCAGGTGGAGTCTCTGGGCCTGGGCGACCGGTTTGTGGAGGTCAAGGAGAACTACCGTAAGGTCAATGAGATGGTGGGCGACATTGTGAAGGTGACGCCCTCCAGCAAGATGGTGGGTGACCTGGCCATCTTCATGACCCAGAACAACCTGACCCCGGAGAACATCGTGGAGAAGGGCGAGAGCCTGGCCTTCCCGGACAGTGTTGTCAGCTACTTCTCCGGTATGATGGGCCAGCCTGCAGGCGGGTTCCCCAAGGAGCTGCAGCGGGTGGTCCTGAAGGGCAAGAAGCCCATCACCTGCCGTCCCGGTGAGCTGCTGCCCCCCGTGGACTTTGAGGAGAAGAAGCGGGAGATGCAGTCCTTTGATGCAGATCCCTCCTGGCGGGCCATCCTCAGCTACTGCCTGTATCCCAAGGTAGTGGAGGATTATGTCAAGAACCAGAAGGAGTACGGCTACATCATGCGGCTGGGCAGCCATGTGTTCTTCCACGGTCTGGCGGTGGGCGAGACCAACAAGGTCAACATCGCCGACGGCAAGACCCTGGTCATCAAGTACTTAGGGTTGGGCGAAGTGGACAAAGAGGGCATGCGCACCGTCAGCTTTGAGCTCAACGGCATCCGCCGGGATGTGCAGGTGCCCGACGAGGAGGCCCAGAAGAACATTGTCAAGGTCCCCATGGCGGACCCGGAGGACAAGAGCCAGGTGGGCTCCTCTATCCCCGGCGCGGTGAGCAGGCTCAACGTCAAGGTGGGCGACACCGTGGAGAAGAACCAGACCCTGGTCACCATCGAGGCTATGAAGATGGAGACCGCCATCACCGCCCGGATGTCCGGCACGGTGTCGGAGATCCTGGTGAAGGAGGGCGAGACCGTCAAGGGCGGCCAGCTCATCTTGGTCATCAAATAAGCATACGCGGCAGAAGGCCGGCCCCGGTGGGGCCGGCCTTTCGGCATTTCAGAGAGGTGGGACGGGAAAATGAAGGTTGTGCAAATTGGACTTGCAGAAATATTAAAAAATTGTAAAAAAAACCTTGTAAAATGAATGAGGATAAGGTATGATATGCAAAGCGACATACGAGCTGTATCGACTAACAGGAAAAGAGGAATGGAAACATGAAAAAGTGCTTATCCCTGCTTCTTGCCGCGCTGATGCTGGCGGCGGTCCTGACGGGCTGCGGCGGCAATCCCTCCACGGAGGAGACGGAT
>CDZS01048508.1_pt1 | contig 28103 bp, 20 predicted proteins | sample 557751 | NCBI WGS metagenome assembly CDZS01 (sample SAMEA3182113, study PRJEB8094) | gut metagenome | biome: human; feature: gut; material: Stool; isolation source: human stools | place: Canada | collected 2013-05-07 | reverse complement strand
GATGATGCGCCCCTTGTAGAGCACATGCACGTAGTCGGGAACGATATAGTCCAGCAGACGCTGGTAGTGCGTGATGACCACCGTAGCGTTTTCGGACGTGCGGAGCTTCGTCACACCCGTGGCGACGATGCGCAGTGCATCGATGTCCAGCCCCGAATCGGTCTCGTCGAGAATGGCAAGCTTCGGCGCGAGCACCGCCATCTGGAAGATCTCGTTCTTCTTCTTCTCGCCGCCCGAAAAACCTTCGTTCACCGAGCGCGACATCAGCTTCGGATCGAGCTCCACGACGGCGCTCTTCTCCTTCATCAAGCGCAGGAATTGAGAGGCCGTAAGAGGCTCTTCACCACGATATTTACGTTGTTCCTGAACGGCCATCTTCATAAAATTGGCCATCGACACGCCGGGAATCTCGACCGGATACTGGAAGCCGAGGAACAACCCCAGCCGCGCCCGATCCTCGATCGACATCGCCAGCAGGTCGTGCCCCTGAAAAGTCGCCGATCCTGCCGTCACGGTGAACTTCTCGTTTCCGGCCAGTACCGACGCCAGCGTGCTCTTGCCCGAACCGTTGGGCCCCATGATCGCATGTACCTCGCCGGCCTTCACGTCGAGGTCGATGCCCCGCAGGATCTCCTTGTCGTCGACCGAAGCGTGTAAATTCTTTACGGAAAGCATATTTCGTCTGTTTAAATTCTACTTTAACCTACCGAACCTTCAAGGCTGATAGATAATAATTTCTGGGCCTCGACAGCGAATTCCATCGGCAGCTTGGCCATCACCTCTTTGGCGAATCCGTTCACGATCAGTCCCACGGCGTCCTCGGTCGACAGGCCGCGCTGGTTGCAATAGAAAAGCTGTTCGTCGGAGATCTTCGAAGTCGTGGCCTCGTGCTCGACGATCGCCGTGCGGTTGCTGCACGCAATCTCGGGAAAGGTATGCGCCCCGCATGCGGAGCCGATCAGCAGCGAGTCGCACTGCGAATAGTTGCGCGCCCCCTCCGCGCTGCGCGCCACCTTGACCAGCCCGCGGTAGGAGTTCTCGCTCCGGCCAGCCGAAATACCCTTCGAGACGATCCGGCTGCGGGTGTTGCGGCCGATATGGATCATTTTAGTACCGGTGTCGGCCTGCTGGAAATGGTTGGTCATCGCCACCGAATAGAACTCCCCCACCGAATTGTCGCCCAGCAGCACGCAGCTGGGATATTTCCACGTGATCGCCGAGCCGGTCTCGACCTGCGTCCACGACAGGCGGGCGTTCTGGCGGCACAGTCCGCGCTTGGTGACGAAGTTGTAGATGCCGCCGCGCCCCTCCTTGTCGCCCGGATACCAGTTCTGGACGGTCGAGTATTTCACCTCGGCGTCGCGCTCGACGACGATCTCCACCACGGCGGCGTGCAACTGGTTCTCGTCGCGCCGCGGGGCGGTACACCCTTCCAGATAACTCACGTAGGCCCCTTCGTCGGCGACGATGAGCGTGCGTTCGAACTGTCCCGTACCCTCGGCGTTGATGCGGAAGTAGGTCGACAGCTCCATCGGACAGCGCACCCCTTTGGGAATGTAGCAGAACGATCCGTCGGAGAAGACCGCCGCGTTGAGCGCCGCATAGTAGTTGTCGGTGCAGGGCACCACGCTGCCCAGGTATTTCTTGATGAGATCGGGATAGTCGCGGATCGCCTCCGAGATCGAACAGAAGATGATTCCCTTCTCGGAGAGCGTCTCCTTGAAAGTGGTCTTGACCGACACGGAGTCCATGACGGCATCGACGGCCACGCCCGCCAGCTGCATCTGCTCCTCCAAGGGGATGCCCAGCTTGTCGAACGTGCGTTTGAGTTCGGGGTCGACCTCGTCCATGGAGCCCAGTTTGGGACGCACCCTGGGCGCAGCGTAATAGATGATGTCCTGGAAATCGATCTCCGGAATGCGGAGGTGCGCCCACGTCGGCGGCTCCATCTTGAGCCAGTGGCGGTAGGCCCGCAGGCGCGACTCGGTCATCCACTCCGGTTCGCCCTTCTTGGCCGAGATCAGGCGCACGACCTCCTCGCTCAGGCCGCGCGGAATCGTCTCGGTCTCGATGTCGGAGGTGAAACCGTACTTGTACTCCCGGCCTTCTATCTCTTTTATGATGTTATCCTGTTCTGACATACCTGTGGAAATATCATGCAAATGTACAAAAAAAATGCAGAACGTACAACGCCGCGCCGCCGGACGGCAAAAATCGCAGCGGCGCGGCCGGAACGTCCCGCATGGCGCGAAAAACGGGCACCCGCACGCAAAATCGCACCGGAGGATGCGGCGGAACCGGAAAACTTGCGTATCTTCGCGTCTCGAAATCATCCCGAAACATTATGGATACCATCGAACGGATCGCCCGCCGCAACCGGTTGCGGGCGGAAGAGGTCATCCGCGACTCGCGGCTCGCGGAGATATGGCGGTCGGTCGGTGCCGAGGTGCGACAGGTCGGATCGCTGCGGTCGGGCCTGCTGATGAAGCACCGCGACATCGACTTCCACATCTATTCGTCGCCGCTGCGCATGGAAGAGAGCTTCGCGGCAATGGCGCAGCTGGCAGCCGATCCGGCCGTGGGTCGCATCGAGTGCCGCAACCTGCTCGCAACCGACGAGGCGTGCGTCGAATGGCACGCGACGTACCGCGATCGCGACGGCGACGAGTGGCAGCTCGACATGATCCACATCGTGCGGGGTTCGCGCTACGACGGTTATTTCGAACGTGTGGCAGACCGGATCGCCGCCACGCTGACACCCGTGACGCGGCGCGCCATCCTGCAACTCAAATACGACACGCCCGACGACGTGAAGATCGCCGGCATCGAATACTACGTGGCCGTGCTGCGCGACGGCGTGCGCACCTACGACGCCTTCGCCGAGTGGCGGCGTACACACCCGCTCACGGGCATCGTCGAGTGGATGCCCTGACCGGCCCATACAGTCGCAGACCGGCGCAGGACGCCCCGTACCGGTCCGCACACGGTATCCTGTCGTCCTTTCTTCGGGCGGTTCGACCGCGAAACGGAATGCAAAAAAATCCCTCAGAAGAAAAAGAAACCGATTTTATTTGGTAATTCCGCATTTTTGACTTACTTTTGCTCCGCGTTTGCTGAAAGTCAGCGGCACGCATCCACAGAATCGGAGAGGTGGGTGAGTGGCTGAAACCACCGGTTTGCTAAACCGACGTGCTGGGCAACCGGCACCACGAGTTCGAATCTCGTCCTCTCCGCCAAGTTTGGTAATGTATCAGATTAGGGCATAAGATTGCAACTAACTGAAAATCATTACACGGACTTAAAGAAAAACATAAAAAGAAGACGACTTTCGGGTCGTCTTTTGTATTTTTGCGCCCACAAATCGGCTGAAAATCGGCCGAGGGTTCCAAATAAGAACCCTCCGGCGGATTACCTGACAGACTCATCCCGGCTGCGGTTCTCTCAGCCGGGATGGATTTTTACATGCCGGAGTACATCCGCTGATTGCATGATGCGACCGCACTGTCTATTGTCAGAAAGACAGCGTTTTCCCGATACCCGAGGTCGTAGCGCTCGATGCGCCGCCTTTCGGTGCGTCCCTTACAAGGGAAGGAACCTTGAACTCATGAATTGCAAATGCAAACCCGAACAAGCAATATGAGAAGTCGTTTTTTCATAGGACAGACCGTATTCCGGTCTGCAAAATCGAAAAAAAACGCCGGAAGAATCCGAAAACTCTCCCGGCGGCCCTCATCAACGAATCTAAAACGGATTTTTCATTCAGCGGTTGTACTCAGTGCGGAGTACATCCTACCGTCTTCGTCCATCGCAGCCCATGACCGACAACACCGCTGCCGAAGGCCGCTATCACGATGACTCGATTCGTGTATTCGATGCTCAATCGTCGATGTCTATAACGTTGAATTGATTGTCGAATTTGATCTCCAAACCGTTCGACAACTCCACCTCCCACGTGTAGGCGTTGCGGTCGATCTGACGGATGAACTGCCCGGGATAGTTGCTTCCGGAAACGAAGGTTTGGATAGGCTGCGGGACGATGGATGCAGGAACAGGGCTGTATTTGCGCCCGACGCTTTCCCACTGCCCGTCGCTGCGGAATTCGATCTCCGTACGGTCGGTGTAGACCACCTCGTACTCCTTGCCCGTGTATTTCTGCTCCTCGACGGCATATGCCACCGTGAGATCCTTGAAATGCGCGGAGAGGAACTCCTGCGCCGCCTGCGGGAGCTTGTCCACGCTCGTGGGCTTTTCGCGGCCGTCGGCATACGCCGCTCCAAACATCGTCGTCATAAGGAACAGGGTCAAAAATGTCTTTTTCATCGTTCTTTTTGTTTATTTAGTTAGACAATCTCTTGCTGCAAATATTGCCCCCGATTTTGAAAGGAATTTGAAATACGACAATTTATATAACCGTCTGCAAAAAAAACAATCGGCCGAAGGTCAGAAGCGGCCCCCGAAACAGCGTTTCAGGGAGGGGGGGGGAGACGTCGGGAAGGCCCCCGCGGTATAGGCGGACAACGGAAATGCCTGCCGGGAAGACTTCTTCTCCGGCAGGCATTTTCGCTACGTGCGAGGCCGCATTACTTCTCGGAATGGCTGCGGAAATACACCTCTCAGGCGTCCTGACCTATGGTGCAGACCTCGATCCGCTGAATCGGCATATAGCTGCCCGGCACGCTGCTTTCGGTATACGTGCCTCCGTCTTCCAGACAGACGATCTCCATGTAGAGGAGGCCGATGTGCTCGCCGCCTGCCGTTCCGGAATGTTGACTGAAATCGTTCGGATTCACATAGCAGACTCCTTTGACATATCCCTCGTCGTCGTAGTCCGCACCCCAGACGACGTGCTGGTGTATTTTTCCTGCGGAGGCATGTCCAGTCCGATGGCCATATCTTCCTCGAAGGCTCTGGTGATGAACTCGGCGAGGCCTCGCGGGAAACGGCCTGGCGTCCGCCGGTGGATACCTTTGAACTTTTCGCTGGCGCCGCCGACGTTGTCGTCCACGATATGCCAGACATATTTGCAGCCAACGGCGGACATCGGCTCACTCGGCTGGCTGAAAATAAAACCGTTCTTTTAGCAATTTCAGACGTAACCTTTTATCGCGTCTTCAAAAATCGGGGTTTTCATAAAATCTAGGAATTATTTTACCATATCCAATTTTTTCGCCACATTTACGAAATACAGCGGTCCGAAGCGGCTGTACGGTTCTTATCGCTATCTGCCGTATTTTTTAAAGCCGAAATTGATGATTTTTTCAAATCTGCATTTTTCAGTCAAGAACAGTTCAACAAATAAGCGGGGCCGGAATTTAACTTCCGGCCCGCCTGTCTGAATTCGTCTATCCGATTCCTGTCCGTTACATGGAGATATCCCCGTCGACGGTTCCCTGATCTTCCCAGCCGCCGATCTGGGAGCCTTCCACGACGATACCGTCCTTGCCGAAAGTCAGGTTCAGCGTCAGGCACTTGCCGCCGTCGAGCGCGGCGGGAATCTCCTGCGTCGCATTCTTCAACACCTCGTTCAGTCCGGCGAGCGTGTGCTCTACGGTCTTGCCTCCGATCTCGATTTTGAGCGTCACCTCTTCCGAGGTCTGCGGCACGAGAAGGAAACGGACGGCCTTGCCCGCGGCTTCGAATGCAGCCGTCTTGTCGGCGGTCTTGCTTACCGTCGCGGCAGCCATGTTCACCTCGCAGGAGGACTTCGCCGTGCAGGTGGTCTTCACCGCTTCGAGCTGCTCCTGCGTATAGGTGCCGTCCGAAGCGTAGTTGATCGCCAGCTTGTGCATAGCGTGCTTGAACGCCAGATTCACCTTCGTGTCGGCGCTCTTGGAGACCTTCATAGCCGGAGCCAGCAACAGGTCCTTGTCCGCGGCGGTCGAGAGGTCGAAGGTGAATTCGGAGCCTTCGGCCGACTCGGGTGCCGGATAGCAGCCGGCGAAGGAAGCTTCGGTCGTACCCGAAGGCAGGCCCAGGTCTTCCCAGTAAAGCGCGGCCCCGCCGATCGTGTACTCTTTCCGCACGGTCTTGTCGCCGCCCGTGACCGTCAGGGCGATCTTGTCGCCGTCCTGGAAATAACCCGAACCGTCCTCGTTCAGGTGCGGCGCTCGTGTCAGGGCGTCGATACCCGCCGTAACGGTGATCTTCCCCTCGCCCGGCGCGGGCTTCGTCTGTTCTTTGTCGTCGTTGCAGCCTACCAAAACCAGCAGGACGGCTGCAGTGAAAAACGTCTTGTTCATAATCTCTCGTATTTATGAATCCAATCTATTGCTGTTTCCTTAAAATAATTCAATGCGGGTCAATCTTCGGGCTGGACGTCGGGGAACGCCTGCCGCCAGATGTCGCGGCGGAGATCCGCCACGCCCAAGGCTGAAATTCGGGTATTGGAGCCCATATACGCTTGATCCGGAAGATTCATGACGGCGTCTTTCCTGTAAGATATTTTCTGGCGGATACATGCAGCCCCCACAGGATCCTGATCGCCATAGTTATTGTCCGCGTAATAGATGTAATCGACATATCCCTCGTCGTCGAACTCCGCGCCCCAGATCGTCATGGCATGGTTGCCGTTGGTCGTGAATTCGAGTGCCTGGCGGTTTTTCAGAGCATGTTTGATAATCTGGTTAAAGCGCGATTTCGACATGGCCCGGCTATCCGTATAAACGACATCGGTTTTCTTAAACACCCTGCCGAAATAGCCCGGGCAGTCCAGCATGGTCGGATTGTCGATGCCAGACGTATTGGCATTGAGTCCGGTGATGAACCAGCTTACCCCCTCTCCGGCCCCGCGGTTCTGAAACGTGTCGATGAAGAGCCGAAATATCGCACTCTTCGATGCGGGAGAAAAGTCGGCCGAAGGACGCGGATACTTTTCGAACTCCGGCTCATTCCCGTATCTGGCATCGTAGGCTGCGACATACTCTTTGTTGCGGTCTATCCACCAGTGCAAAATATTGGAAGAAGCCCCCGCCCAACACATGTATCCGTCTTCGGCATCATCCTTCCAGTAGGTTTTGTTGACGTCGTACCAACCGCAGCCTTCGCCCCACGGCAGCTTCCAGGATTCTGTCGTCGTGCCGTCGCTCCAATGATACACATACTTGACCCATACGTTGGGTGTGTAGTTGTCAATAGGATTGCCCGGCGAAACCTCGATGACCGTTTCCGGGTCATACACGGGCGAATCGATGCCGTAGAGCCACAACTTCTTGTTGCGGAACTCCTCGTCCGGTTCAAGGCCCGGATCGGGCTCCGGACCGGGCTCCACATTCCCGTCCGTCAGGCGCAGGTCGAGCGTCGTAGTTTTGCCCGCTTCGAACGATTTCGAACCGCCGATTTCATTCGGAGCATCGAACGTTATCGTCTTTCCTCCGGCATGGATGCGCAGCCAGCCGTCGCCCGAAGTGTAGGGCGCGAGTTTCTGCGGAAAGAGAAGCGCCGTGAACTCCCCCGCCGTCTCTCCGGCGTGCGGCGTAATCCAGACCTCGTCCGTCTCGGGGTCTTGCGGAGTGCCCGTGAAAAGCGAGAACGAGCCTTCGTTGCGGTTGCGCACCTCGACCGAGAGGTCTTCGGGAAGTTCCCCGTCGGCACTCGTCAGACGGATTTTCAGACGGTGCATCCCGTGTGCAAACGGCAGTTCGATGCGATTCGACACCGTCGACAAGTCGATTTCCCGGTGCGCCCAAAGCATGTCCGACTCCGCGTAGCCCTCGCCGCTCTGGTCGGACGCGACCGCATGGATGTGCCGGTTCTCCTCCGGACGGACGTCCTCGCGGGCCGGATAGTAGGCCGAAATTTTGCCGTCGCCCAAGTCGCTCTTTTTCAATTTCGGCCTCCACGCGCCGTTCTCACGTGTAAGAACGAAATGCTGCGAGGGCGAGCCGAATACATAGAGACCGATCCGGTCGCCGTCTTCGAACTCCCTGCTTCCGTCCTCGCCGATCGCGGCCCGCGCGGCGGACAGATCGAACACGAATTCCACCTCTCCGTCGGGAGCGGCGCCGAGACCCTCGGTCGCAGGATCGCTCTCGCTGCATCCGACCATAAGAAGAGCCGCCCCCCAAAGGAGCAGGACGGTCTTTCGTAGGATGTCCTCAAACAATCTGCTCATGATATTATCCATAGAACTCTGCGACAAAGATAGTGTAAAATCCCTCTCCCTTCCAAACGGATTGCTTCCGCAGCGAAGGGTCGATCTACACCATTTTTCAGATGGATTGCGTCTTCGTACCCCTAAAAGCACGTAATATCGTCATGCAAAGCGCACTGCAATTTACCGAGGCTCTCGACGAGGAACCGGTTCAAAAACAGAACTGCGACCTGAAAGGAATCCATCCGTTCCGGAATATGCCCGACCGCAGGGAACGCACGGTATTTACCAACGTCGTTCCTAAATCAGACAGAACGACAGTAAAACGCTCTCGCACCGAGCCCATATAAGATTACAGCAAGTCCGAAACTTTATGCCGGGGCCGGAGTTTACCCTTTTATTTCCGTCCGGGATTTTCAATCAAAAAACACTTCCGAAGCTCGCATTACCAACTGAATAGCACGGAGAGTATCCACGTATTGCGCAAGGGGGATGAACTTCCGGCCAAGAGGTAAGCGGCGTCCGCCGCGACATATTTCCATCGAAGGCCGGCGCCGGCCGAGCCGTAGCGGTATTCTCCCGTACTGCGATCCCCCATGCGGTAACCTCCTCGCAGGGCGAGTATTCCGAAACAACGGTATTCGGCACCGAAACTTCCCGACCAGGCGCGGAGTTCCGAGGGCCGCAGGCGGTATTCGGTTTCGGCGGTCAGCGTCAGGCCGTGCGCTTCTGAAAATCCGAGTTCCGCGGCTGCGCCCGCCTTCAACACCCACGGCAGCTGACGGTTTCCTGCGCCGTAGTCGAGGGCGCCACCGACGTTGGCAGCCTGAAAACCGAACGTCACGCGGTGCGAAGCGGCCACTGCATGCCGGTAAAAGAGTCCGGCATCGACGGCGAACGTCTGTGCAACGTCGGCCGTTCCGGGCTCCGAACGGACGTAACGCGCCGTAAGGGCCACGGACAATCCTTCGGCAACCGTTCGGGAGTAGCCGATGTCGAAGGCCATGTCGTGCGGTTCCAACCGTCCGAGCACGTTGCCCTCTTCGTCGGTTCGTTCCGAACCGTATTGCGAGAAATAGCGGAAGGAGGCTGAAACGGCCTGTTTGCCGTCGGGTTTGAAATAGACCGCCGCCGTGTGCAGAGCCGTTCGGGGCGTCAAGTCGCGCATCCACGGCAGATAACTGTAACCGGCGCCGAAGCGCTCCTCCGAGAAAGGCAGCTGCGCCGCGTTGCGGAGGGCCGAAAAAACATCGGCGGAGAGTGCGACGCCCGCACCGCCCATCGCCGCGCTGCGGGCGTCCGGAACGACGGACAAGAAGGCGGCGGCGTTTTGAGCCGTACCGGCGAGCGGTACCGGAAGCAGGGCCGCTGCGATGAGTATGTTGCGAAAAAAGGACTGCATCTTTTCAGGGTTTAGAGTTTGACGATGGAGCGCGTGAGCAAACCGCCTTCGTATCGCAGTTCGATCGTATAGGTTCCGCCCCCGAGCGACGAGAGATCGACTACGGCGGGAGCGGTCGGAGCGATCCGTACTTCGGCGGCGAACGCCCTGCGTCCCGCAGCATCGTACAGTGTGACGCGCAACGCCCCTTCGACGTCGCGCCCCATGCGGATCGACAACCGGTCGCGGACGGGATTGGGATAAAGATCGACCTCGCGCGAATCGTCGCGGCACATCACGGCGAAGGTGTCGCGTCCCGCGAGACCGCCTTCGTCGGTCGCAACGACGGTCACCTCCGAACGGCCGTAACGCAGCGGCATGATCCGGTAGCCCGAAGCGACCGGTTGGAGATAGAGCATCTCCTCGTCGTATTCGAGCGCATAGGCAACCGTCCCGGGCACCTCGTCATCGAAACCCTGCGACGGCGTGAACTCCGCCGTCTCCTGCATCGAACCGAGATAGACCGGCCGGAATCCGCCGGTGGCCACCGGCGGCTGGTCGGGCAGCAGCGTGAAATCGAAATCGGCCGTATCGGAAGCGCCGAAACTGTCGCTCACCGAGACATGCGCCGTATAGTTCCCCGGGGTGCGTTTGTAATTGAAGATGTCGAGACAGAGGCGGTCGCCCTCCTTGCGGATCGCAACGGCGCCGGAAGGATCCTGCAACTCGCAGGTGAAACCGTGGCTGTCGGGATCCGAAACATGGTACCGCACCGTTTCGGTGCGGTTGTAACCGACCCGCACCTCCTCCGTGCTCTCGAGGATCAGCGCAGGCGGCGTGTTGGCCGGCGTGCCGAAGGAAATGACCGTCGTCTCAGAACGATTGCCCCAAGGATCGACGGCGACGATGGCCACCGTGTAGCGCGTCTGTTCGGCGATATCGGTCAGCACGTAGGTGATCTCGTCGCCCGCCTGCTTGTCGCGCACGGGGATGACGACCGATTCCGCCCCCTCGGGCAGATTGTCGGGATCGGGATTTTCCAATGTTCCCACGCGCCACATCAGAATGAACGAATCGGCGCGTCCGTCGTCGCCGTCGGCCGGAACGCTCCACGTCAGTTCGACCTCGCCCGCCGTATCGCTGTGCCGCAGATCGGCGACGGGATCGGGATCGATGCCTCTGTCCATCGACACGGCCAGATAAGCGTCCACGAGTCCCGAACCCAGCCGTCCTTCGTAGTCGGAATTGTAACTGTCCACCTCGTGCACGCCCCTTTCCAGATAGGAACGCAGCTTGTCGGGCGTGAACCCTGGACCGCCGTATTTCGCCACGGCCAGCGCCGCGATGCCCGAAACGTGGGGACAGGCCATCGACGTCCCCTGCATGTAGCCGTAGGCGTTGCCCGGAAGGGTGCTGTACACGGCGTATTCATCGCCGTAACAACCCTCGTACTTGTAGGAACCACCTGGAGCGGCCACGTCGATCCACTCCGAAAAGTTCGAGTAATAGCTCTTGCGATAGTCGGGCGCCAATGCCGACACGGAAAGCACCCGCTCGTAACAGGCGGGATAGCTGCGGTAGTCGCGCTCCTCGTTGCCGGCCGCGAAGATCACGATGCCGCCCTTCATCGGCCCGACCTGCACGCCGTTCTCGTCGAGACCGGCGTATTCGATGAAATAGTCGATGGCATCCTTGGTGATTTCGGGCATCTCGTAGACGTTGGTGTATCCCCAGCTGTTCTGACTGATGACGGCTCCCGCGTCGGCGCCGTATTTGAGCGCCACGATCTCGTCGCCGTTGTCGTTCCGGTTCTCGGTGAACATCTGGCAGCTGATTACCCGCACGCCGGAGTGCCCGCCGCGACCGCCGGCGACACCGCAAACGCCGATACCGTTGCCGTTCTCGGCAGCGATCGTTCCAGCGACGTGCGTGCCATGTTCGACCGGCGTGATGCGGTTCGATCCCATCGGATAAGCAGAGGAATAGATGAAGTTCCAGCCGTAGATGTCGTCGACATAGCCGTTCCCGTCATCGTCCACGCCCTCTTCGCCGTAGAGCTCGGCCCAGTTGCCGACATTGCCGACGAGGTCTTCGTGCGCATAGTCGATGCCTCCGTCCACGACCGCCACGACCACGTCGTTCGATCCGGCGGTCACCTCCCACGCCCGAAACAGATTGATGTCGGCTCCGGCGACGGCATCGGGCATCGATCCGTCGTTGGAATAGTGCCATTGCTTCGCAAGCCCCGGATCGTCGAACGGCAGCGAGGCGGTTCTCGTCGCGGCAGGCAACGGAGCCGCGACGGCCCGCTCGGGCCCGATACTCCGGATCGCATAGACCGGCTCGACGCACTCGATCCCTTCGAGCCGCGACAGATCGAGCGTCGCCCGCGTCACGGAACGCAGCGAATCGAACCAGACGTCGTACCAGCGATCCAGTCCGGCACGGCGCGTGCGCGCCTCGAAGCGGCCCGCCGGCGGGAAGACGCGCTGCATCCGCGTGACGCCGAGCGCCGCGATGGCGCGATCCAACGGCTCGGAACCCGTTTGCAGCCCGCTGCGGGTCTCGATGATCCGCTCCGGAACCTCTCCCTGTTTGAACTTGACGCGAAGGCGCCCCGTCGCCGCAGTTTCCTGCGACGGTTCCCCGACCGGCTGCGGCGCCTCCTCTCCGATCGGATCGGAGGCGCAGGCGGCCAGCAGAGACAACGCACAAAGGGCGATATGCAACCAGCTTTTCTTTTCGAATGAATGCATTTTATTATTTATTACGGTATAAAGGTCTGTCGATCAAAATCCATTGCAAAAATAGGAATCCTGCCCGTCGTATGCAGTCCCCATTTGTCGGGATTTATGCAGATCAAAATCCCTACATTTGACGATGGCGCATTCGGAGAGGTTGCCTTACCTTTGTCACACCGAATCGCAGAGGAGGGCCACAGCCCCTCCGCGTACCGAAAAACGATATGTCGCTTCGACCTCACATAACTTTTCTAACCCGCCTCGCAACGTTTCTGCCGCTCTTCGCAACGATCGCCGCATTCGGGCAGCAATCCGCAGGAACGTTCCGCATAGCGGGCAGCGTGACGGACTACGCCACGGGAGAGCCCGTCGTCGGAGCCAACGTCGTGGCTTACGACGCAGGCGGCCGTCCCCACGGCGCTGCGGTCGGGGCGGACGGACGTTTCGCATTCAACTGCCCGACGAAAGCCGCGACGCTGCGCGTCTCGATGCTGGGATATCGCAACGAGACGGTCAAACTCGTTCCGGGACGCACCGACTACGACATCCGCCTGAGAGAGGCGCCGTCCGACGTCGGAGAGGTCGTGGTGACGGGATTCGTCGACAAGAAACGGGAGAGTTACACGGGCGCCACGCATGTCATCCAGCGGCAGGAGATCGAGAACATGGTACACACCAACGTGCTGAACATCATTCAACTCCAAACACCCGGCTTCGAGATCTTCGACGATATCGCCAACGGTTCGGATCCCAACAAGATTCCCGACATGGTGCTCCGCGGACGAAGCAGTTTCATCGAAGGCGACCAGACCAACGTCCCGCTCTTCATCCTCGACGGCACGGAGGTGGACATCTCCTACGTCTTCGACATGCCCTCGGACGACATCGAGTCGATCTCGGTGCTCAAAGACGCTTCGGCCACCTCGTTCTACGGTTCGAAGGCGGCCAACGGCGTAGTGGTCATCACCACCCGCCCTACGCAAGCCGGCAGGCTCCAAGTCAACTATTCGGGCAATTTCCAGGTCAGCATCCCCGATCTGTCGGACTACCGGCTGCTCAACGCCCGCGAAAAGCTCGAATACGAACGTCAGGCCGGCGTCTACGGCGATTTCACGGGCAGCAACAACACCGACGTCACCAACCAGAAATCCTACTACGAAAAACTCGACCGGGTCAACGCCGGCGTCAACACCGACTGGAAGCGAATGGCGCTGCGCACGGGATTCAACCACATCCATAATCTGATGCTCTCGGGCGGCAGCCAAGATTTCCGTTACAACGTGTCGGGCAGCTACAACTCCACGACGGGCGTGATGGACGAATCGGACAAGCAGACGGCGTCGCTGCGCATCAACCTCACCTACGGCGACATGAACAAGCTCTTCTTCCAAAACATCGCTTCGCTCACGCAGAGCGATTCGAACGACGTGCCCTACGGAAGCTTCTCGGACTACGTGTCGCTCAATCCCTACGATCGCCCCTACAACGACGACGGTTCGCTCAACAGCGTCCTCTCGTTCAATACGGCCAATCCGCTCTACGAAAAGTCGCTGAGCAGCTACATCCGCAACACGTCGGGCAGTTTCATCGACACGTTCCGCGTGCGCTGGAACATTCTCAAAGGGCTGCGCGTCGAAGCGTCGCTGTCGTACACCCAGACCAAGAGCGAAGGCGAGACCTTCTACTCGCCCCTCTCGCAACAGTTCAACAACACGATCGACGCGAACAAGAAGGGCAGTTTCGACGTCTCCAACGGCACGACGCACAACCTGTCGGGAAACGCCTTCGCCGTCTACAACAAAGCATGGAACCGGCGAGGAGGAGACGCCTCCGACCTGCTCAGCCTCACGGCTGGATTCAACATCGAATCGACCCGTTCCGAAAGTCACTCTTTCTCGGCGCTGGGCATCCTTTCGGACAAACTCGAACACCCCTCGATGGCCACGGGATACGCCGAAAGCCGCCCGGGCGGCAGCGAAGACCGTTCGCGTATGCTCGGATTCTACGTCAACGCCAACTACATCTGGCACAACCGCTATTTCGTCGATCTCTCGTTCCGTTACGAGGGCTCCTCGAAATTCGGCGCCGACAACAAGTACGCCCCCTTCGGATCGCTGGGGCTCGGCTGGAACCTTCACAAGGAAAGGTTCCTCAAAGGGAGCGCCGTCTCGCTGCTCAAACTGCGCATGAGCATGGGTTACGTCGGCAACGCCGGATTCAGCCCTTATCAGGCGCAGCTGGCCTACCAATACAGCTCCTCGCTCCAATACAACGGCGGAATCGGCGCCGTGCCCGTCTCGATGGTCAACCCCCGTCTGAAATGGGAACGCAGTCTCAAACGCAATCTCGGCCTCGATTTCGGACTGTGGCGCGACCGCCTCAACGGCAGCGTCGACGTCTACTACGACACGACCAACGATCTGGTGATGGACATTTCCAAACCGGCGCATATCGGATTCACGAGCGCCAAGGAGAACCTCGGCAAGATCCGCAACAGCGGTATCGAACTGTCGCTGCGCGGGAACGTGCTGCAACGCAAACACACGAATCTGAACCTCTTCCTCAATCTGAGCCACAACCGCAACCGGATCGTCGAGATCAGCGACTACCTGAAAAACAAGAACGCCGAGAACGAAGCCAACGCCACCTCGTCGCTTCCGGCCGCCTTCTACGAAGAAGGCGAGTCGATGACGGCACTCAAAGTGATGCGCTCGGCGGGAATCAATCCGGCCAACGGCAAGGAGGTCTTCATCGACCGCGACGGCAATCCCACCTACGAATACGACTACCGCGACAAGTACGTCGCGGGCGACACGACCCCCGCCGTACAGGGATCGTTCGGACTCTCGATGAGCTGGCGCTCGTTCGACCTCTCGATGAATTTCGCCTACCGGCTCGGCGCAAGCATCTACAACCAGACCCTCGCCACGAAGGTCGAGGGCGCCTCCCCGACCTCCAACGCCGACCGGCGAGTATTCTACGACCGCTGGAAGGCTCCGGGCGACAAGGCGCGTTACAAGAACATCGCCAACCGCGAAACGACGCCTCCGACCGACCGGTTCGTGACCACGGAGTATGCGCTCGAAGGCTCGTCGCTCAAACTCTCCTACATGCTGCCGGACGCCTTCTGCCGCCGGCTGCATCTGCGGCGCGTCCGCATCTCCGCCTCGACGGGCGACCTGTTCAACATCTCGACGATCCGCCGCGAACGCGGACTGGACTATCCGTTCGCCCGCGTCTTTCAGGCGTCGCTGACCGTAAATCTCTGATCCGATGGAACGCATCCCGATCCACATAACCGCACTGCTGGCAATGACGACTCTCGCCGCCTGCGATTTTCTGGACATCGACACGCCGGGAATCGTCAACCGCGACAAGATGTTCGAGAACGAACAGGGATTCATCGACGCCATGAACGGCGTCTACGCCTCGATGGCCGACGCCGACCTCTACGGCGAACAGCTCTCGTTCGGATTCGTCGACGAAATCGCGCAACTCTACTACAACGACTACGAAGCCAACGAGACGACGCTGACCAAGACCTTCGACCTGCGCTACCGCGACGAAGACGTGCGCCCGCAGATCGACGCCATCTGGTCGAAAGCCTACAACACGATCGCCTCGGCCAACAGCGTGCTGGACAACATCTCCGGACACGACTTCGCAATTCTGCCGCGCATCCGCGGCGAAGCGCTGACCGTGCGCGCCTTCCTGCATTTCGACCTGCTCAGACTCTTCGCGCCCAACATCGAACGCGGCGACGAGCAGGCGATCCCCTACGTCGAGCATTTCTCGATCTCCCCTGTCGAACGGAGCACGGTGCGCGAGGTCTACGAACGCATCGTCGCCGACCTGACGGAGGCCTACGGACTGCTGCGGGATGCGCAGCCGGCTTCGGGGCGCACGCCCGAGGAGCTCTACGTCTCGCAATACGCCGCCGCCGCACTGCTGGCGCGCGTCTGCAACTGGGGCGGCGACCACGAAACGGCCGAACGCTACGCCCTCGAAGCGCTGAAAGGACCGTTCGCCTTCATTCGCGAGGAGCAGATCAAGAACCTCTTTCTGGGTTATACGGCACGCACGGAATGCATCTGGGGACTGCACGCTCCCGACATGTATCTCGACGTCCGCAGCCGGCTCTACCCCACGCGGCTCACCGACGAACTCGACATGGTACGCGACAACTACCAGACGATCTTCCGCGTGTCGTCGTTCACGTCGACCAACAACGACTACCGTTACCAGAGCTATTTCACCCGCACCAAATGGGAGCACTCGGTGGTGTTGCTCACCAAGTTCTACGACAAATACTACGACGAGGAGCAGATCGTCCCTTCGGGGCGCATCCCGGGGCCGAATCTGGTGCGTCTGCCCGAGCTGTACTACATTCTGGCCGAATCGGTCTACGACCGCGATCCGGCCGCTGCGCTCGAATATCTGAATACCGTGGTGACGGCACGCGGCCTGCACCCGATCGAGGCGGCCGACATCGCCACGCCAGCGAGCTTCCGCGAAGAGCTTCTCAACGAGATCATGAAGGAGTTCTGGGGCGAAGGTCAGATTTTCGCCACCTACAAACGTTTCAACCTGCCGATGGAGGGCGTGAACGGCAAGGAGCACCCCGCCACCGACGACACCTACCTGCTGCCGCTCCCCGAAAGCGAGGAATCGGCGGGCATCGACTGAACCGAATACAAGATGAAACGCCGTACGCTAAGATACCTCGTTCCGGTGGCCGCGCTGCTCGCAGCGGCAGGTTGCGACTATAAGGAGAGCTTCCCCTACCAGGGCGACGAACTGATCGACTTCACGACCGATTCGCTCTACTTCTCCTTCGGCAAGGAGCCCTTCTCGGTCACGGAAAAGATGATGGAAGTAGGCGTCGAGATCGTCGGATCGCCCGTGTCGCACGACCGCGGCTACCGCATCCGCATCGACCCGCTGCGCACGACGGCGCAGGCCGGACAGCATTACGACGCCCTCGAAGAAACGCGCACGATTCCCGCCGGGGCTTCGTCGACGACGATTCCCGTGCGCGTCCACCGGCTCGAACTCGAAGACGAGACGGTCTACACGCTGCGGCTGGAACTCGTCGAAACGGAGGATTTCCGTCTCGGTGTCATCGAAGGCCGCGCCGTGTCGGTCTGCTTCACCAACCGGCTCGACCAGCCCGACTGGTGGACGGAACTATCGCACTGGCTCGGTGAATACAACGTGCGCAAATATCAGAAATTCATCGAACTGTGGGGCAGCCCCATCACGAAGGAAGACATCGAGGAGAACAAATACGCCATCCTGCGCGTCTTCAAGGAGGTGAAACTCTATTTCGAGGAGAATCCCGTCTACGGGGTCACTTTCCCCGATGTGGAGTGGCCCGTCTGACCCCGCCCCGAACGATCCGACCAATGTTCAACCCAATTTAAAATAACGCTTATGAAAAGATTTTTTTCGCTTTTTCTGACCGCCGCCCTCGCAGGCGCGGGTTTTGTATCCTGCTCGGACGACCCCGAAGACCAGCCGGTCGTACCGACCGACGTCGAGAAGGTGTCGGGCATCGAAACGAACTATGTCCTCGGACTGCACGAGTATCTCGAAATCACACCCGACATCGAACTCTCGAATGAAAACGAATCGATCAGCTACGAATGGAGCATCGATTACGAAACGGTCAGCACCGAGAGGAACCTCTCGTTCAAGTGCGACGAACTGCTCAACGACGTCAACTGCTATTTCAAGGCCAGCAGCTCGACGGGCGCCAAGATCGCGGAGTTCAAGCTGAGCGTCACCTCGCCCTACGACAAGGGACTTTTGCTGCTGAGCCAGACGGGCGACGGAGCGATGCTCACCTTCAAGCGACTCGACATCATGGCGACGCCCGCCAGCCCCTACGCTTTCAAGGACAACAATCCCACCCTTTCGCTGGGCAAGGAGGCGCTGGCGCTCTGCTGGAAAGGCGAAGGCCTGACCAATCTGGGCAACTCCATCAAAGATCAAGATACGGAAATCATCCTCAGCTCGGGCAATCCGACCAAGGTCTACGTACTCAATACGAACGACATGAAGGTCAAGACCGAAATCACCTACAACGGCGAGGGCGAGTTCCATCCCAACTACGTCATTTACCCCTACGGCGTCCAGAACAGTCTGTGGGAAGGCGAACTCTACTGGCTCGGCGGCGGCCGCGAGTACATCATGGCCGCGGATCGCAATTTCATCACCTCCACCATGGAAGAGATGCCCGAAGGCGCACAGTTCGCCGATATGGCCTGCTCGCTGGTAGACACCGACATGACGCGCGTGTATTACAACACGGCCAGTCAGAAGATGGTCTACATATCGGGCGTATTGGGCATGGTGACCGAAGGGACGAAAGCCTGCAACGTCGAACCGATGAACCTGATCCCCTGCGACGGCATCTACCGCGACGAGGAGGGCGGAGATCACCGCTACGAACCCATGAACGTCATTCTCGTAGGCAAACAGGGCTCCTCGACCAAGATTTACCGCTTCACCCCCGAAAACCTCACGACCACAGAAGAGGTGCTCACCGAGCAGGACGCTACCGGCAACATTCTGCCGACCTCGGCGACGACGGCCAATCCCGCCAAACCGATCCTCTACTACTCGAAGGGCGGCGACATCTACCGCTTCAATTACGACGGTAACAATTTCGATACGGAACCCTATATTTCGCTGGGCGACAACTTCGAGGTAAAACAGCTCGTCTTCAACCCCTACGACGTCGACACGCTCTACATCGCCGCCGAAGACACCGCCGAAACGGGAGAGATGAAAGCCTCGCTGTTCATCTACGACATCTCGGACAATTCGTCGGCCGAAAAACTCTTCGAAGACCACAAGGTAGGCGGCACCGTCAGAAGACTGATCTACAAGGGAAACGGCAAGGAAAACGACGAGCGGGTGGCGAAAAGCAACTCGATTCTGAGCAAATTCATCCGATAGATCATGCCGGATCCGGTCATCGAATGTCGCAATCTGACCCACCGGTACGGCGAGCGACTGATCTACGAAAACCTGAGCTTCGAGGTTCCGCACGGGCGGATCCTCGGGCTTTTGGGTAAAAACGGTACGGGCAAGACGACGACCATCAACATCCTGAACGGTTATCTCGAACCCGTCGCAGGCGAATGTCTGATCTTCGGAGAGAACATCCGCACGATGAGGCCCCAAACGCGCGCCCGCATCGCGCTGTTGCTCGAAGGACACGTCCAGTACGCCTTCATGACGATCCGGGAGATCGAACGCTTCTATTCGCAATACTACCCCCGTTGGGACGCCCGGGCCTACTACGGACTGATGGAGCTGCTGGCCGTCGCACCCGGACAACGGATCGCGCGCATGTCGTGCGGGCAGCGGTCACAGGTAGCTCTGGGGTTGATTTTGGCGCAGAACGCCGATCTGATGATCCTCGACGATTTCTCGATGGGACTCGACCCGGGTTACCGCCGACTGTTCGTGGAGTACCTGCGCGACTATGCCCGCAGCCGCGGCACGACCGTATTCCTCACGTCGCATATCATTCAGGACATGGAGAAACTCATCGACGACTGCATCGTCATGGATTACGGACGTATCCTCGTGCAGATGCCCGCAGGCGATCTGCTCGGTCGCTTCCGCCGTTACGAACTCGCGATCGCCGAGGGTGCCGCGCTTCCGGAAGCGCCCGAATTCCACCGCCCGACGGCGATCGGAGGGCGCGCCGAATTCTATTCGTTCGAAACGGAGGCCGAGGTGGCCGCCCGACTCCGGCAGGCGGGCATCGCCTGCGATACCCTGCGAAGCGACGCGCTGAACCTCGAAGACGCCTTTATCGGTCTCACCGGCAAGTACTGACAACGACATGAACAAAGCGATTTTCTACAAGGAGCGAATCAAGATCAGGCGGTTCTATCCGCTGGCGACCGCAATACTGGCCGGATTCACGGCCTATGCCCTGTTGCGCATCGGCCGCATGTACGCCTTCAACGGCGCGGCCTCGGTCTGGCTGGCCGTCCTCGACCGGGGCGACGTGCTGGTCGACCCGCTCAAATACCTGCCCGCGCTCGTAGGCGCAGGGCTGGGATTGGCCCAGTTTCTTCCCGAAATCACACAGAAACGGCTGAAACTCACGCTGCATCTGCCCGACTCGCGCCGAGCGATGATGCTGGGAATGCTCGGTTACGGCCTCGTGCTGCTGACAATGCTTTTCGCCGTGCAACTGCTCGCGATCGGTCTCTATCTGCGGCACCTCATGGCACCGGAACTGGTGCATGCCGTCGTATCGACGACGTTACCGTGGTATGCAGCCGGTTTCGCGGGTTATCTGTTCGCGGCGTGGATATGCATCGAACCCACATGGCGGCAGCGTCTGTTCGACGCGCTGATCGCCGCAGGCGTCATGCGGCTGCTCTTTTCGAGCGATGCGCTGCGCGTCTGCGCCCCCCTGCTGCCGTGGATCGCCGCCGTCGTGCTCTGCGCGCTCTTCTTTCCGCTCCACTCGACGCTCCGCTTCCGGCGGGGACGCCAAGACTAAAACCCGTACCGAAGCATGAAAACGATTAAAACGATCATCGTCCTGCTGGCCGCAGCGCTGCTGGCGTGGGCGCTGCCGTGGTGCTATGCCTTCGTCTGCTCCGAGCCGCAGGAATCTCCGCTGACGCTTTACAGTTGCGTGACGCACGACTTCGCGACCTTTTCATTCGAGGGGCACGACGACGCGGCAGGCTACGATCCGGCAGGAAATCCCTATACCGAACGGCAGTTCGACAGCATCATGCCCACCGTCTTCACCCGCCGGCTGGCCGAAGAGGGCCGTTTGCCCGAACGCATCGACGGCATCCCCTTCGACGCCCGCGAGGTCGAACTCAGCAATTTCGTCTTCCGTGCGTCGCCCTCGGAATTGAACCGTCCGCAGATCGGACTCTACCAACTGCTCGAATCGGCTCCGGGCCGCGAAGGATTCCGAACGCCCGACGACGTATTCCGCATCACGGAGCGGGGAATCGAATTCGTGAAAATGGCCGACAACCGGATCGATGCCGAAAAGAGCGAACGTTTCGATCGCGTGATGAAGAAGAAGGGATTCGTCTTTCCCGCCCGCCGTATCGCGGGAAACGCTTCGACCTACAAACATTACGACAACGGCTACCTGTTGCTCGACGCGACCGGAACGCCGTTCCAGATGAAACAGCTCTGCGGCCGGCCGTTCGTCCGCCGCATCGAACGGCCCGATTCAGTGACATTCACGCACGCTTTCGTCACGGAGTTCCCCGACAAACGACTGCTGGGATTCCTCGGAGACGACCGCGGCGGCATCCATGCGCTCGAAGCGGATTACTCCCTGCACTGCCTGCCGCTGCATCCCGTCGATCTCCGACGCGAACGTCTGATCGTCGTAGGCGACTGTTTTTATTGGACGGCGATCACCGAACGGCAGGGCTTCGAACGCCTCACGGCCCTCAATGCCCGCGACTATTCCCTTGCTGCGGAGCACGAAACCGATTTCCCCGCTCCGAAATGGGAACAGACCCGAAAATACCTTTTCCCGTTTCGGCTGGTCTTCACCGCGTCGTCCGACAAATACATCAAGCCGCGGTTATGCGACTTCTCGTACCTGGCCCTCGGACTGAACACCCTGCTGGCTGCCGGTTGGGCCGTATACAGCATGAAAAAGCGGCGCTGCCGGACGATCCGCGCATTGGGGATTCTGGTGCTTGGGATTTACCTGTTGGTCCCGCTGCTGCTCACCGACCGCGAATGAACGGCAGAAGCGCCCGACACGGGCACTTTTGCATTCATCCGATGAACCGTCCGCAAACACGATTCCGCCCTATCCAGGGCGGAATTTTCGTTTGTCCACGGCAGATTCGAATTCACGGACATTTATAAAACGTTTTAAATACCGATAATTCGAATAGAAAATATAGAAATTTAAGTAGATTCATTTTCAGAACCGAAAAATAATATTATTTTTGCCATACCAACTAAAACGTTTTACATGAAACCTGTCAACAAAACCGTATGTAGTCTGGCGGCACTCGCCCCGCTCGCAATGGCGCAAAGCGCGAACGCCGGCCAACGCCCGAACATCATCTTCTTCCTGGTGGACGATTTCGGCTGGACGGAGACCTCGCTCCCCTTCGGCGAAGAGACCTACCCCAACAACCTCAGATTCCATACGCCCAATATGGAACGACTGGCCCGCACGGGCGTCATGATGACCAACGCCTACGCCTGTCCCGTATCGACCCCGACACGAACCAGCATGATGACGGGCATGAACGCCGCGCACATGGGCATCACGTCGTACTGCTCCTTATATAAAGACACCTGCCCCGACGCGATCGGCGGCCGGCCCGGCACGACGAACGCCAACGAAGACGATATCTTCGCGCACCCCGAATGGAACTACAACGCGCTGTGCCCCGCCTCCTTCCGCAACGAGGCCGACAGCATCGCCTACGGCCTGAACCGCACGCTCTACGCCACGCCGATGGTGGAGATTCTCCGCGACGCAGGCTACCACACCATCCACGTCGGCAAAGCGCACTGGGCACCGACCGGCACACCGGGCTCAAACCCCTACAACATGGGATTCACGGTCAACATCGCCGGTTCGGGCAACGGCCACCCCCAGAGTTATCTGCCCGAAGAACACTTCGGCAACCTCCCCAAACGAGGTACCTACGCCTCGGTGCAGAACATGTCGCAGTATTACGGCTCGGGAATCCATCTGACCGAGGCGTTGACGCTCGAAGCGCTGAAAACGCTGGAAGACCCGATCCGCCGCAAACAACCCTTCTACCTCTACTTCGCCCACTACTCCAACCACACACCCATTCAGCGCGACGAACGGTTCATCCGAAAATACCTCGACGCGGGAATGGACGAACAGCAGGCCCGTTACGCCTCGATGGTCGAGGGAATGGACAAAAGCCTGGGCGACGTACTCGACTACCTCGAAGCCAAAGGGATCGCCGACGACACGATCATCCTCTTCATGTCGGACAACGGCGGTCACTGCTTGGGACAGGACAAGGGCGGAGAGCCCCACACGCAAAACCTGCCGCTGCGCGAGGGTAAAGCCTCCGTCTACGAAGGCGGCATCCGCGTGCCGCTGATATTCCGCTGGCCGGGAAAGGCGGCGGAAGGAACGCGCCTCAACACGCCGGTCATCAACGAGGACATCTTCCCGACGATTCTCGAAATGGCGGGCGTGAAACATTACGAAACCGTGCAGGAGTGCGACGGTCTGAGCCTGGCGAGGCTCATCACCGCAGGTTCGAAGATGGTGGCCAAAGCGCAGAAACGCGGAGAAATCGCCACGCAGAAGGAGGCCAACGCCTTCGTCGTCCCCGCGTCGGTGTCGGGCGTCGATCCCGAACGCGAACTGATCTTCCATTATCCGCATCAATACCGCGTGGAGGATCAGGACGACATCGATTTCATGAGCGCCGTCCGCAAAGGCGACTGGAAACTCGTTTACAGGATGCACACGGGCGAGCTGGAACTCTACAATCTGCGCGACGATATCGGCGAACGCAACGACCTCGCGGCGAGCCACCCCGAACGGGTCGCCGAACTGGCGAAGGCGCTGGGCGACCGGCTGCGCGCCTGGAAGGCCCCGATGCCGACGGTGCGTGCGACGGGAAAGCCCGTCCCAATGCCCGACGAACTGTAAAATCCGGGCAGGCGAGAACGGCGGCCCCGATCCGTCGACACGCCCGCCTTCGACACGACGTCCGGATTTCTCACTGAGAAATCCGGACGTATTCTATCGGAACCATTTCGTCAAGCCGAGCGCAGAGCCGAACGAAGTTCGGGCTATGCCGAGGCGAGAAAAGGAGCATGCAAACGAACGAATCCGAACGACCGGCGGAGGTACGCCGACGGCTCTGCTACTCGATCCCCTCCAACCGGCAGATGAAGCGCACGGCGACGGGATAACCCGCCGCGGGCATATTGCCGTGGTCATAACCGTCGAACTCGCAGAGCGTCACGTCCTCGTGCCCAACGAGCCGCATCATCCGCCAGAAATAGGCCGTCTCCTCGTAGCGGCCGTTCATCTCCAACTCGCGGTCGCCCGAAAGAATCAGTATCGGCGCACAGTCGGGCCGCACGTAATAGAGCGGCGCAGTGTCGTCGACGAGCGGCTGCAACGCAGACATACCCAATGCCTTGCGCGCGGCGAAATGCGTAATGGCATGACCGCTGAAAGGGATGATGCCCGCCAGCGAATCGGCATCCTTGCCGTAGCGCGCCAGCCGCGAACGGTCCAACCCCACCATATTGACCAGATAACCGCCCGCGGAGTGCCCCGCGATATAGATTTTCGAAGGGCTGCCGCCGTAGTCGGCGATATGGTCGAAGACCCTCGCCACGGCCGCCGCGGCATCGTCCACGATGTCGAGCGTCCCGACGTGCGGGATCAGCCGATACCCGACGCCCACGACCACGAACCCCTTCTTCATCAGCCCCTCCGGCACGGCGCGCTTGCCGCCCGTGAGACCGCCGCCGTGGAACCACACCACCACCGGCGCATCCTCCGCATCGGGAGGGCAGGCCACGTCGAGGCGGCACATCCGACGCGCATAGTCGCCGGAGGCATCCGTACGGTAGAGGATATCGCGTTCGAAACGGTAATCGGCCGCATGGACGGCACCGGCGAACAGGAAACAGAAAAACAAAATGAGGAGGCGTTTCATCTGCAACGGAGTTTTGGATTCGTCGATAAAAGTAGCGAAAATCCGTGAAACGGCAAAGGGAACTCCGCCGAAAAGGCGAAGTCCCCTTCCGAGCCCGTGCACGGAGGCACCGGTCAATACTGCTCCTGTTCGTTGGGAAAGTCCTGCGACTTGACATCGGCGACGTACCGCCCCACCGCATCGGTCATCAGCGTATGCAGGTCGGCGTAGCGGCGCAGGAAGCGGGGCGAAAAGCCCTTGTTGATGCCCAGCATGTCGTGGATCACGAGCACCTGCCCGTCGGTGCCGCCGCCGGCGCCGATGCCGATCGTGGGAATCGACAACTCCTTCGACACGCGTTCGGCCAACACGGCGGGAATCTTTTCGAGCACGACGGCGAAGCAGCCGGCCTCTTCCAGAAGACGTGCGTCGCGCACCAGCTTCTCGGCCTCGGCCTCTTCCCTGGCGCGGACGGTATAGGTGCCGAACTTGTGGATCGACTGCGGCGTAAGCCCCAGATGCCCCATGATCGGAATGCCGGCCGTGAGGATGCGCTCGACCGATTCGAGGATCTCCTCGCCGCCTTCGAGCTTCACGGCGTCGGCCTCAGTCTCCTTCATGATCCGGATGGCCGAGTCGAGGGCCATCTTCGAATTGCCCTGATAGGTTCCGAAGGGCAGGTCGACCACCACCAGCGCCCGTTCGACGGCACGCACGACCGAACGGGCATGATAAATCATCGCATCGAGCGTAATGGGAACCGTCGTCTCGTAACCCGCCATGACGTTGGCGGCCGAGTCGCCCACCAGAATCACGTCGACACCTGCGGCATCGACGATCTTCGCCATCGAATAGTCGTATGACGTGAGCATGGCGATCTTTTCGCCGCGATCTTTCATCTCTTTGAGCCGGAGGGTCGTAACCGCCCGAACTTTACTCTCAACAGACATTCGTTCTTCTGTTTTGGTTAATATTTTGACATGATCCGTCGGGGGCTTTCCGGCCGCGTCGGCGGTTTTTCGCCGGCAAAGTTACGCTTTTGAGCGAATCCGGCAAAAGAATTCCCACAAAACGACCCCGCCCGACACCGAAACGTTGAGCGAGTGTTTGGTGCCCAACTGGGGGATCTCCACCGCGCCGTCGCAGCGGTCGACCGCCTCCTGCGACACCCCTTCGACCTCGTTGCCGAAGACGAGCGCATAACGCGCCTGCGGATCGACGGCCAACGCGTCGAGCATCGCCGCGCCCTCGACCTGCTCGACGGCCAGCACGCGGTAACCCGCGGCACGCAGCTCGTCGATGCACTCCACGGTCGACGCATGATGCGTCCATGCCACGCTCTGCTCGGCACCGAGCGCCGTCTTGTGAAGCTCCCGACAGGGCGGCACGGCCGTAATGCCGCACAGGGCGATCCGCTCGACGGCGAAGGCATCGCCCGTGCGGAAGAACGATCCGACGTTCTGTGCCGACCGCACGTTGTCGAGCACGACCACCAGCGGCAGCTTGGGCATCGCGGCGAACTCCTCGGCCGAGGGGCGATGCAACTCTTCATTCGTGATTTTTCGCATGACCGACAGCTAATTTCGGGGACAAAAGTAACACAAATCGGGATAAAATATGTAATTTTGGCGCGATATTCCCGATTCGACTATGAACATCAGACAAATCTTCGGCCTGCTGGCCGCAATCGCCTGCGCGGGCAGCGTGCAGGCGCAGCGCGTCGGCTGGGAGGCCGACTTCAAGACGCGCTTCGACAATCGCGAATTCACGGGCAGTTCGTGCAACGAGTCGCAGACGATCTTTCTGGCCGACCTGTCGACGGCCGTAAGCTACAACTGGCTGGACCGCAATACGCTGCGTTTCGGCGTACAGATGCAGAAGGACTTCGGCGACAACCGCGACTACTTCTCGGAGGTGCGGCCTCTGGCGTCGTACGCCTACCGCGCCGAACGGCTCGGGGCCGACGTGGGTATCTTCTCGCGCGACGAACTGCGCGGCGACTACTCGCACGCCTTCTTCAACGACTCGCTGCGCGTCTACGACCCCACGATCCAGGGCATGGCGGTGCGTTACCGCAACCCGAAGGGGCTGCGCGCCGAACTGGTGCTCAACTGGGAAGGGATGTATTCGGAATATTCGCGCGAGAAGTTCCGCATCTTCGGAGCGATTCATAAGGATTGGTCGCGCGAGGCGGACAAACGCTGGTACGTCGGGGGGGGGCTTTCGATGTTCCATTTCGCCAACAGCGCCCTGACCGAAGGCAACGTGGTGGACAACATGCTGGCCAACCCCTACGTCGGTTTCGCCAGCAAGGCGGCCGAGGTGGTGCGTCGCAACGCCGACGGTCGGCCGACGGTCGAACGGCCTTTCTGGTACGACTTTCGCGCAGGGTTCCTGTGGGCTCCGCAGCGCGACCGCATCGCCGACGAGGGGTGGAAGACCCCCATGGGCGGCGAATTGCGCGTGCGTCTGGGCTGGAAGGGGCTCGAATTCGAGAACAACCTCTATGTAGGCGAGAATCTCATGCCGCTCTTCGGCCGCTACGGATCGGAGCTCTACGCCGGCGAACGGTGGTACGGCACGCGCGACCGCATCTATAACCGCACGCGGCTGGGCTACGAGCGGTCGTTCGCGAGCGAGACGATCCGCGTGCAGGCGGGCATGATCTTCCACACCGACGGCACGGGGCTCTACACGCAGCAGGTGGTGCAGGTGAGCGTACGGCTGGGAAAGACGCTCTACGACCAGCGAAATCACCCGCAGAGATAACCGCAGCCGGAATTTTTGACTAATTTTGTAAAAAAACACGAGATAACAATGGCTATCGAAACCAACGAACCCGCAGCGAAGGAGAAGTCGCTGAATTTCCTCGAAGAGATCGTCAAGGAAGCCGCCGACCGCGGCGTCGCCATACAGACCCGCTTCCCGCCGGAACCCAACGGCTACCTGCACATCGGCCATGCCAAGAGCATCTGCATCAACTTCGGGCTGGCGCAGAAATACGGCGGCAAGTGCAACCTGCGTTTCGACGACACGAACCCCACGAAGGAGGACGTCGAGTATGTCGACTCGATCAAGCGCGACATCCGCTGGCTGGGCTTCGACTGGGCGCTCGAACGCTATGCGTCGGACTATTTCGACCAGCTCTACGAATGGGCCAAGGAGTTGATCCGCAAAGGGCTGGCCTATGTCGACGACCAGACGCAGGA
>CDZS01019920.1_pt1 | contig 28110 bp, 35 predicted proteins | sample 557751 | NCBI WGS metagenome assembly CDZS01 (sample SAMEA3182113, study PRJEB8094) | gut metagenome | biome: human; feature: gut; material: Stool; isolation source: human stools | place: Canada | collected 2013-05-07 | reverse complement strand
TGTGTCCGGTAAAGCGCTTCATAAAAGAAGCATAGCAATACTTGCAGGCGTGTGTACAGCCCACATAGGGATTGACCGAGTAACCGCCTACCGGCAGACTGGACTTGGTCATGATGTTCTTTGTTTCCACCTCACGAATGAGGATTCCATCAATTACTTCTGCCATGATCTCTGTACCTCTAACACTTTATTGAATTCCTCCGGCATTTCCTGAATCATATTTTCATCCCCTATGATAGGGACAAGGTCTTCCTTCATAAACACCGGAATGCCGAGCGCATGTGCCTGGTCCGTCAGAGACCATGCCCACTCCGGCTCCGTATGAACCTTCCTGCTCTGAACCCCGGTCATAGTTCCGACAACGATCCAGTTGATTCCGGAAAGGTCAACTGTGCCGGGATCGTCGAATAACGGCTCAAAGGTAACATGGTAATGCTTTGCTCTGATGTTTTTCCGAAGGGCCTCAATACGCCACAGTTCTGCTTTCCTCGTCACCGTAACGCCAAACCATGCGTTTTCCAGATTGGTATCAAAATCCAGCAGATCGGGGCGCTTGGTAAGGAACAGGAACTGATGCTGTGGATTTTCACGGATCTTTGCAAATACCTCGTCTCTCCATTCCGGCTTCCATCCGGAGAGATCGCTCATGCCGGTAAGAAGAAAGTTCTGCGGGCGTTTCTTTTCCATCATCTTGAGCTTGCCCGGAAAGAACTCAGGATCAGCAAAGTCATCGATCATATGCCAGCGCTTTACATTGTTGCGGGCATAGCAATATGCACATCCCACTGTGCAGCCGATGACGAGATTCATGTTCTGAATCTGATCTTTGATACAAATACTCATGACTTCTGCCACTCCTCAAGATTCTTTCTGATGCGGTCGAGGCATTCCTCAAACCGGGTAATTTCTTCCTCTGAAAAACCCTTGTAGTAAATGCTGCCCATTTCATCAGATACAGAATCGTACTCGCCCTTTAAGGCATGCGCTTTCTCGGTCAGAAACAGGAGTGTTTTCCTTTTGTCCGTTTCAGACTGAACACGGCTTATCAGCCCTTGATGTTCCATTCTTTCCAGCATCGTCGTAAGAGATGTTATCGCTAATCCACATTTGACCGAGAGTGACCTGATCGAGATTCCATCCTCCTGCCACAGCACATAAAGAATGCGCCCCTGGGCTCCATTGAACGCATCAATATTCTTTTCGCTGAGAATCTTCTCAAAAATCCGGTCTCCAAGTTGTTTTATTTTGGTGACAAGAAATCCGCCATTTGTTTTCATGCAAAAGCTCCTATATAGTAGTTTGTAAAATCATACTATATAGGAGCTTTGTTGTCAAGAGCTTGTAAGTTTGAATAGAGGTAAACTCTGATTTGTTTACCTCATCATAGCGCATCCCCAGTAATGTGTAAAGCCAAATTCCACACCGAAAGGAGATCTTAACCTTGAAAGATGCAACGCAATTTCATATCCGTCCTGCCCGCCCAGAGGAGGCGGGCTTATTTTATACCCCGCACCCCGAAGAAGATAAGCGGCTGGGTACCGTTGGACATATCCGCATGGACTTCGGCCGCAGCGGCAACGAGTTCTGGCATACATGGTGGCCCCGTGGCCCGGAGGAACTGAACAGCCCTGTGTTCAAAGCAGAGCTGCAAGAGGTCGTGGACACGCTGCGGGAGAGTGTGCTGAAAAGCCGCTTCGCTATGGAGCGTTTCTGTTATGCCCGCGGTGGCAAAATCAGCGGCGGCTGGACACAAAACTACGGCTACATCGTGGAAACGGAGCGCTACCGATACTGCCTGCGGTGCAACCCGTCTCCTGGAGATTACAATGGTTACCTCACTGCTTACGATTTAGCTGTCCAACGGCAGAACATGGCGCGGGACACGCCCCTGGTGGGCCGCGTGTCCTATGCCAATGGCGACGCGCAGGAGTTTACCGATGCCGAAGCCTTTCTCAAGTGTGTGCGGGAAGAACTTCCGTACCGCCCGACCACAGGTCTGCACTATGAAGTGCTGACCGACGATCCCAGCGTCCGCAAGCAGGTGGATGACATGATCTTTGACTTCTATGGCGAGGAAAATCCCCGTCAGTTGGAGGAATATCAAAAAATGCCCGATCAGGGCATGACAATGGGAGGTATAAAGTGATGGACAGAAAAATGGTGAATTTTATCAAGGAGCAGTATCCCCCCGGCACCCGCATCCGGCTCAATTCGATGGAGGACCCTTATCATCCCATTCTTCCCGGCACCGAGGGCGAAGTGGACTTCGTGGACGATAAGGGGCAAATTTTTATGAAGTGGGACAATGGCCGCACGCTGCCACTCATCCCCGGCGAGGACAGCTTCACCGTGCTGCCGCCCAAGCTGACCAGCCTCAAGCTGTATATGCCCCTAACCGCCGATCTCTACGAACGGAACGAGTACGGTGATCTCGATGACAGCAGCACACTGCTGGAGGGCAGTGAGCTGCGGGGCTATCAGAATCAGATCACGGCGGCACTGGTGAAAAACCGGATGCCGGAGGAGGCGGAGCGCGGCATCATGCATTGGTACCATAAGCCTGACAGCGTTGACCGCAAGGTACGCTCCGCTGTCTTCGCCGTGGAGGAACGTGACCGGCAGCTCTGGGGCGTGGCGGAATGCCGTGTCGCCGGGGAATTGTCGGACACCGAAATGGATACTTTGAAGGAGTTTATCACCGGACAGGCTTCTGATGGCTGGTGCGAGGGGTTTGAGCAACGGGAGATTTCCGTGGATGACGGAGGTGAATTGTATGTCCACTTTTGGAACTCGGACGAGTGGAGCATCCAGACGGAGCAGGAATTGTTCGCCCCCAAACTCCATGAGCAGAATGGGATGAAGATGGGAGGGATGACCCTTGGGTAAGAAGATATTCGAGGTATATCTTGCGAAAGAAGACGTACCCAACAACGAGGCGTATGCCAAGCTGGACTTGCCTGCCTCACTGTGGGAACTGTGGGACGCGCTGGACAAGGTACGCCTTCAGACAGATGACATCCTGTACATGGAGATCGAAGGCTACGATGCCTTTGAGTATCTCTCGCCCCATTTGGACGGGTTGGACATCAGCCTCAACGAACTGAATGACCTTGCCGCGCTGCTGTCGGCGCTGGACGAGGTGCAGGAAGCTGCCTTTGAGGGGCTGTTTTCCATGGAGGTGCAGAGAAAAGTAAACGCCAACGGCGGCGTCATCACGCTGCAGGATCTGCGGGATCTGGCGGTCAGCGCAAAAACAGACTGTTACCATGTGGTGGATGCCGCGGATGACGCCCAGCTTGGCCGCTTCTACGCGGAAAATGACTTTGTGCCGGAACTGGAGGGCATATCGGATGCGGTATTCGAGATGCTGGACTTCGCCGGCATCGGAAGAATGATGCGGTGCAGTGAAAACGGCGTTTTTGTGGGCAGCCTGTATGTGCTGCGGGATGCCGAGTTGACCACCGCGCCGCCCGTCCAAAAAACGCTTCCCGAAAAGCCGGGATACCTCTTTCGGCTGACCCTCGGCCTGTGCCCTGACTTCGGAGGCGACCGCACGGCGGTGCTGGATCTGCCAGCGTCAGAAGAAGCGCTGGTTGCGGCGCAGGAGCAGCTTGGCACCCTGAATTGGGAAAACACTGTTGTCCTCAACTATGACGGCATTCTTCCCAACGCCGCCTTTTTCGCAGACCTCCCCTCTGAACTGGAGGCATTCAACGAGTTCGCCAAAGCAGTACAGGATATGTCCTCGCCTGAAAAGCAGCTTCCGAAGTTGAAGGCTCTGCTGGAACAGTTTGAAGTACAGGACATTGCAACCGCCATAAGCCTGACAGAGTGCCTGGATGACTACGTCCTCACACCGGAGATCAGCTCGCCGCAGGAAACTGCCATCGACCAGCTTCACTTCATGACGGATGACCACTCAGTGGAATTGCTGCTTTCCCATGTAAACCTCTACGCCTACGGCTGCGACCTCATCAAGGAGGACAACGCAGTGCTCTCACCCTACGGTCTGCTGCACCGTGCGGACTATCAGCCCATGCTGACGCCGGTACAGAAAGCATCAGAAGCGAATATGGCGATGAGATGAGCAAAGCAGCTTACAACCTCTCCAGGCATTTCCGCGCAGCATAGGCGATAAAATCTTCCGGCGTGAGGACTTCGTCATTATGTGGAATCTCACGCCATCTTTTCTGTACATCAGGATCAGGGCTACACATTGCCACTGCCATTGCAATCCGGATCTCTTTTCTGACCTCATCTACGGTGGTGTTGTGTCTACGTGCAACTTCTAACAGTGCGGTATCGGCGCTTATGTTCTTCCTCTTCATGGTATCACTCCTTGCTATTTTGAGCGGGTGCCGTTCTTGTAGAACTACAATAGCACAGAGGTTTAGGGGAAAAGCGTCGAACGCAGTCGAAAAAAACAGAGGTCTGCAAAAAAGCAAACCTCTGCACCGGTGTTACCGCAATTCGTCGACCAAAGTGTCCAGCACATTCATCACCTTGCGCTGCCCTTCTGGGGACAGTGTTTTCAATCGCTCGGAGAGCTCTGTGGCGTGAAGCAACGTTGCCGCATCCAAATTATCCTGAAGCAGCTCGTCCGTTCCAACCTTGAGTACATTGGCGATGGTAACCAACTTATCCAGTTTTGGTGCTTTGACTCCGCGCTCGACCACACTCATGTGGTCTACGCTGTATTCCACGGCAGCAGCAAGGTCCTCCTGCGTCATACCGGCACGCTCACGGGCAGCTTTGATTCGTTTTCCCAATGCGACCTGATCCATACAGCAATCTCCTTTTGAACGGAATCCGTTCTTAAAGTATATTGGAGATGTTATTCGATTCACAGGAGCAAGAAGAACGGTAACCGTTCCGAGTGGACGGAACAGAAAAAATTAACAGCAAGGGGCCGTATTCCCGGATGGGGAAAGCGGCCCCTTCTTTTTTGCTCATTTTGTTCCCTAATCCGGGATAGCGGTCTCGGAAAGGAACAGCAATGCGAGAAGAAAAATTATTGAATTATCTGAAAGGAGCATGTACTGGGCGAAAATACAGAGTGAGCGGTGCTGAACTGGAAGCGGCCCTTGGGATTAGCGGAACAGATCTTCGTAAACTGGTAAACCGTATGAGGCGCAAGGGTATTCCCATTGGGAGTGATCGATGCGGATATTTTTACGCTGCGACTGCCGGCGAAGTCTACTCCACGATTCAGCAGCTTCAGAGCATGGAAAATGGACTTGCGGCAGCAAGACGCGGATTAGAGCGGTCACTGGATGCTTTTCCCTTGAGAGAAGGTGCATCTTGAACAGCTTTATCCCTTGGGTGGGCGGCAAAGGTAAGCTGCTGTGGATCATTAACAAGATGGCACCGGAGCGATATGGCCGCTTCATCGATGTGTTTGGGGGCAGCGGCACAGTGACCATGAACCGCCCCATTCGGCATGGGTGCATGGAGGTCTACAACGACTTTAACGGGAACCTTACCAACCTGTTTTGCTGCGTGAAAAACCGCACGCTTGCGCTGCTTTCAGAATTGGGCTTCCTGCCGTTGAATACGCGGGATGACTTCAACGTCCTTTACAAGTTCTTCTCCAGAGGTGAGTTTACGGATGATTACCTGCAGGAGGAAATGAATCTGACAGAGGTCTACTTGAAGCCTCCCGATGCTGAAGCCATCCGCGCTCTTATGCTGGAACGCGCTCCGCGCGGAGATATCCGCCGTGCCGCAGATTACTTCAAACTGGTTCGCTACAGTTTCAGCGGCAGCGCCAAATCCTTCGGCGGCAAACCTTGTGATATCCGCCGCTTCTTTCACCTGATATGGGAATGCTCTCGCCGATTGGCAAATGTCATCGTGGAGAACAAGGACTTTGAGGATGTCATTCGTCAGTACGACCGAGAGGATGCGTGGATCTACTGTGACCCGCCCTACTTTGAGGCAGAGTGCTATGAGGTAGGATTCCCAAAAGTGGATCACCAGCGGCTCCATGACACCCTCATGAATTGTCGCGGGTATGTTATGGTGTCCTACAACTACTGCCCGTACATTTCAGAACTTTATAAAGAGTTCTTCATCTTTCGCACTGTCCGTCCCAACAGTATGTCCCAGACAGTAGGTAGCGAGTACGAGGAAGCTATCATCACCAACTATGATCCTCGGAAAGCCTGCTGGCAGCTGACTTTGGACAGCTTGCTGGATGGCAGCAGCGATACTCGATATGAGCTGATGCACGAACCTACCCACGCCATCAAAACACCTACCAAAGAAAAATGAGGAGGAACCACACTATGAACTTTATTCTTACCAGGGACAAGGCCATCACCATCCCGCCTGCGGCTACGAAGCTGAGTGGCATCCCCGACAACGCGAAGTTAGAGCTGACTACGCTAGACGGAGCTGTGATCCTGACGAAATCCAAAATGACCGCAATGGAATATGTTAAGTTGCTCACGGCGTTGACCGCCCATGTTGGTCAGATGCTCCTGTCCTTGCGGGACACCTGTGGCCATTGTGACGAGTGCGATGAAGACGGTTGTGTTTACAGTGATCTGTCAATCGAAGAACTTTGCCGACCTTCTGTCGCCGTTCCCGATTGGGTCCGAGAGGAAGCGGACATCGCGCCCGACGCCAAGCTGGACTGCTATGTGGATGAGGACTCCGGCGTGATTACCGTCTGCGAGGCAGACAATGACTTCGACCTCTCCGATGTATCGCCCGTAATCCTGTACGCTCTGCGCAAGTCTGGCTGTTGTTTGTCCGCTCTGGAAGATGCGCTGATGGAGAATGATATTATCTACGATAAGTGATGACAGAAGTATTCGGAACAGAATCGAGGTGAAAAGCCCAAATGAACAAAACCTATCTCTATCCCTATTCCTCTGCTGAGGCCAGAGAACGAAATGAGCTTTCGCTCTGGAGGGAAAGCCATCGCGCCAATATTGCCTGCCGCGACGCCATCGAGGATGCCATCCGTCGGAGCTTTGACGGAATGCATCTGGACAAGGACTGTACCTCACTTGTGCTGGAGAAATACGGTTATAAACGCACTGCGTGGGTACTTGCCAATACCCTGCATGAACTCAAGTGGGATGGTCGCTTCAGCCATGCCAATAAACAGTGGGCTGAGCGGCGCTACATTCCGCAGGATGAGCGTCACAATGCCGAGATCACTATCCGAAGCCATCCGGCTGTTCTGGATGGCTTCGTAACTTTTTATCGCAAGGCAGTGCAGGCACTGAATCTGTTCGGAGCAGAGCATTGCGTTGGTGACCGCGCCGAGCAGGACTTCACCGGCAAGGTGCTGGTACTCAGCCCCGACACGCTGAAAGAATCCTGCTGGAGTCAGGAAAACCAACTCTGGTATGCCCATGACGGCTTCGGATGCAGACCCCATGCCATTGGCCGCTCGGTGCGCAGTACCTGTCTGGGTGACGGTGAGATGACCCGCTGGAATCGACATGAGTTCATCGGTGTGCTGGACGAAAAGTATCTTCCCGACTGGGCGCGGGAGAAGCTCATGGAGCTGACCGCACCACGGCAGGAGGCGCCGACCACAGGTGAGATGAAGCTGGAATGATCGGAGGTGAAACAAGTGCAGCGCATTTTTATTGATAACCATGACCGTATCCTCTGCTACGGCAACCCTGCCGGATACATTACAGGAAAAGAAGCCTTTGTGGACACCATGTTCCAAACGCAGGAACTGGAGAGTTTTCTGCAAAAGCAGGCGCTCACCATCCGCTGGGAGGACGGCGTCTATGACCGTCTCATGCTGGGGCAGCGCAGCGGCCGCTTCGACCCAGAGGCTCCGCCCCTGAAGAACTGCCGTGTATGGCAGCTCTCGCGGGACAGCCCCATCAATATCCGTTTCGTTTCCTATGAGACGATGGTACAGCGATTCGGTCATCCAAGTCGAAAGAGCTATGAGATGGTCTATGACGGTCAAGTCGGTACCAACGACCTAGAGGAGATCTACACCATCTTCCGCAACCCGGTTCCCGGCTACGACGGCAGACCCATCGGCATCTCGGATGTGCTGGAGCTGTACGATGCCGACGGAAGCGAGTTCTACTACTGTGACCGTGTCGGCTTCCGGCAGATCGAGTTTGCACCCCAGCAGGAAATGGATATGAGCCTGTGAAATGAGCACCTGTGACCGGGTGCTTTTTTCATATCCAAATCAGAAAAGGAGGAATCCCAATGCCCAAAGCCCAAACCAAGGCAACAACTCCCACCCCTGCACCGGACACCCCGCTCCCCGTGGAGTACGCCGTGCGCATCTATCCTGTGAAGGACAGCAAGTTCACCCTCGCCAACGCTAATGTGGACATCAACGGCGTATTTGCCATTCGCGGCGTGAAGGTCATCCGCGACGAGAAAGGGCCCTTTGTCGCCATGCCTCAGTACAAGGACAGCCGCGGCGACTATCACGACATCTGCTTCCCCTGCACGAAGGAGGCTCGCCAGCAGTTCAACGATGCGGTGCTGGATGCCTATGAGCAGTCATTCCGACAGCCCCAGCAGACGAACCATGCTCCCGCTACGGAACAGACCATGTAATCACCCACAACACAAAACATATAACTTGGAGGAAATTATCATGAAGAAGTTTATCAAGAACACCGTCAATTCCATCCGCGCCAACGCCATCCGCCTTGCCGCGACCTATCGCTCTGGCGAGGGTTACATCGACACCGCCGTCAAGATCCTCATCGCTGTGGTGCTGGGTGCTCTGTTGCTGGCAGGTCTCTATGCTCTGTTCGGCGATGTGGTCATGCCCACGCTGAACAAGCGCATCACGGAGATGTTCAACTACGCTGGTTAATCGTGATGTCTGTCCTACAGGGGACACTGTTCCTCATCGGACTTATGAGCGCGGCATGGACGGATCTCCGGCACAGGCAGATCTATGACCTTTCCAGTATCATTATCGCAGGGGCGGGGCTGATTTCCTTCAGCCCCGCCCACCTTTTGGGCCTACTGCTGTCCGTTCCGTTCCTGCTGGCAAGCAATAGAGGGCGCGGCGGCATGGGAGATGCGCTGCTTATCGCCGCTTCCTGCTTCCTGCTGGGTGTCCTGCGCGGCGGCGCTGGACTGGTGCTGGCGCTCCTGCTGTACTGCCTTTTTTATCTTGTGGTAGTCATTGTACGGACACTGCGCGGAGCGGAACGCCCACCAGAGAGCTATCCGCTTGCGCCATTTCTCGCAGTTGGTTTTATCACCGCATATAACATCTAAAACGAAGGAGGACTTGCTCCATGAGTATTTTCAAAAACCGCACGGTCATCGGCGCCATCTGCATTCTGCTGGCGTTGGTGATCTGCTTCGGCATCACGCCGCTGTTTAATCGGGGGATCGGTCAGAAGGCAGAGATCGTCCGCGTCACAAAGGACATTCACGCCGGTGAACTTATCACCAAGGATATGGTCACCACGGCCGAGGTCGGTTCCTACAATCTCCCCTCCGGCCTCATGACCGTGAAAGACAATGTAGTGGGCAAATACGCCAAGGCGGACCTTGCCGTTGGCGATTATATTCTCGCTGCCAAGCTCTCGGAAGCGCCCGCCGCCGAGAATGCTTATCTCTATAGTCTGGATGGCACGAAGCAGGCTATCTCCGTCACCATCAAGAGCTTCGCCACAGGACTGTCCGGCAAGCTCCAGAGCGGCGACATCGTATCGGTCATCGTGGCGGACTATCCGGAGGACGGTGAAACCACCATCCCCGCCGAGCTGCAGTACGTGGAGATCATCTCTGTTACCGCCAGCACCGGCTATGACGCCAATACCGGTGAAGCAAAGGGTGACGAGAAGGAGCTGCCCTCTACCGTGACCTTCCTCGTTCTGCCGGAGCAGGCCAAGGTGCTGGCGGAGCTGGAGCAGGTCGCCAAGCTCCACTTGGCTCTCGTCTACCGCGGTACGGTGGACGGCGCAAAGCAGTTCATCGAAGCGCAGGACGAACTCATTGAGGAGCTGTACGCCGAGCCGGAGGAGTCTTTCGCAGAGAGCGAAAATGCTGATTCTGTTGCTGCTAAGCCCGATAACGAGGTGATGGAATGAATTTCAAGAAAGCCGGTATCTTTCGACGCAGCTCCGAGGGATTGGAACAGCCAGAAGTACAGAACGACAGCGGCGGCATGCTGGCGGTTTGGGGCAGTCCCGGCAGTGGCAAGACGGTAACGGCGGTGAAAATCGCAAAAATGCTTTCCGCCAAAAAGAAGAATGCTATTCTTCTTCTCTGCGACATGACTGCCCCTATGCTTCCCTGCATCTGTTCTCCAGATGAACTGGAATGTGAGAGATCCCTGGGCAATATCCTTGCTGCTGCCCGCATTGGAGAAAATCTCATCAAGCATAACCTTGTCACCCTCAAGCGCAGCAACTATCTCACTGTGCTGGGATTACTCAAGGGTGAAAATGAGTACAGCATTCCGCCTTTTACCGAAAAGCAGGCAATAGAGCTGCTGGATGGGCTGCGACAGATCGCACCCTATGTCATTGTGGACTGTGGCAGCTATATTGCAAACGATATTCTCTCCGCTGTAGCGCTGATGGAGGCTGACAGTGTTTTGCGCCTTGCTAACTGCGATCTCAAAAGCATCAGCTACTTTTCCAGTCAGCTTCCATTGTTGAAGGATGCCAAGTGGGATGCAGACAAACAGTATAAAGTGGCGGCAAATATTAAGCCTTTTCAAGCGGCGGACCATATTGGCAAAGTGCTCGGCAGTGTGACCTTCAAATTGCCTTATTCGCAGGAATTGGAGGAGCAGTATCTCGCCGGCAATCTGTTTTCTGACCTTTCTCTCAAGGACAGTCGCGCCTTCCGCAAGGAGTTGGAAAAGATCATCGAGGAGGTGTTTTGACATGGCCCTTGGAACAAAGAGAAGTGCTTCACTCTTTGCGGCAAACGCAGAAAAAAGAGAAGCGTTAGAATTCCATGACAGCCCAGAGTTAGATGTCGTTCCGGTTGTGGTGGACGACACGCCGCAGCGGACCTTGAACACTGATGCTAGCACGGTCGGACGGACTCACAACCTGTTCTTTACACCGGAAACGGAAAGCAAAGACTTTGGCTCCGTGCTACAGGAAGTACAGGAATACATCTCTGGCTCCTATTCCTCCCTTATCTCTCAGGGTGGCGAAGATGCAAAAGAGCAGCTTCAACGCTATATCACCAAGTACCTGCAGGATCAACGTATCGCCGTAGCAGGCATGACGCAGACGGAACTGACGGACGCCATCTATTCTGAGATGGCTGAGTATGGCTTTTTGACCAGCTACATCTATGGAGACGGCATTGAGGAGATCAACATCAACTCGTGGCGAGATATCGAAGTGCAGTATTCGGATGGCAGAAATGAGAAATTGGAAGAGCATTTCGACTCGCCGGAACACGCCCTCGCCGTCATCCGCCGTATGCTCCACGCCTCCGGTATGGTGCTGGACAACGCCAGTCCTCTGGTCACGGGACACCTGACCCGCAACACCCGTATTGCCGCTATGAAGTCCCCCGTGGTGGATGAGGATGTGGGCGTTGCCGCCTCCATCCGAATCGTCAACCGCCACAATCTCAGCCGTGAGGATCTGCTCCGCAGCGGTACGGCCACAGAGGAAATGCTGGACTGGCTTTCCGTATTTTTACGCTATGGGATCTCCATCTGCGTGGCTGGCGCCACCTCCTCCGGCAAGACCACGGCGGCAGGCTGGCTGCTGACCACGATTCCAGACAGCAAACGCATTTTCACCATCGAGAACGGCTCCCGTGAGCTGGAGCTGGTGCGAGAGGAAAACGGCAAGGTGGTCAACTCGGTGGTCCACACCCTGACCCGCGACAGCGAAAATGAGCGTCAGCGGATCGATCAGATCGCGTTGGTGGATATCTGCCTGCGCTTCAACCCGGACATCCTGGTGGTGGGCGAGATGCGCGGCGCCGAGGCCAATGCCGCGCAGGAGGCCGCCCGCGTGGGCGTGGCGGTCTTGACTACCATCCACTCCAACTCCTGTGAGGCGACCTACCGCCGCATGGTGTCCCTTTGCAAACGAGCCGTGGATATGTCCGATGAAACGCTTCTCAGCTATGTGACGGAGGCATACCCCATCGTGGTCTTCTGCAAGCAGTTGGAAAATAAGCAGCGCCGCATGATGGAGATCATGGAATGCGAGATCCTGCCCAATGGGGATCGCCGCTACAACACACTGTTCCGCTATGTCATCACGGAAAACCACATGGAGAACGGCAAATTCGTCATCGAAGGACATCACTCGCAGGTGAACGAGATCTCCGTGAGTCTGCGCAAACGCCTGCTGGAAAACGGTATGCCCAACGAGGAACTGCAGGCTCTTTTGAATCCCAAGAAGGAGGTGAACGCCACTTGACAGCCCTGCTGCTGACTGCGTGCGTCGGCATGATCACCGGCGCATTTCTTATCTTTCGCATCTCGCCCATGGATTTCACGCTGGGTGTGTTCCGCCGGTTGACCGCCGGGCCCAAAAGCATCCGGGATGAGATCAATGAGACCACCCATCGCAAAAAGCCCGGCCTCTTCCGCCGTGAGATATCAGAAGCGCAGACGATCCTGCAAGCCACCGGCAAGGAGGAACGCTTTCCCGTGCTTTGCGCGGCATCCCTGCTGCTCTTTGCCGTGGGTGCGGGCATCGCCATCATCATGAATAACCTCTTGTTGGTGCCGGTGCTGGCGGCCGGCATGATGTTCCTGCCCTTTTGGTACATTAAGCTCACGGCCGGACACTACAGGAAAGCTGTTACCGCCGAGTTGGAAACGGCACTCTCCATCATCACCACGGCCTACCTCCGCAGTGAGGATCTGCAGACCGCCGTGGAGGAGAACATCAATTACCTGAACCCACCTGTGCAAGGTGTGTTCCGCAGCTTCCTCACCCGCATCAAGCACATCGACCCGGATATGAATGCGGCGTTGGCGGAACTGAAGTCTGCCATTGACAATGAGGTGTGGCGGGAGTGGTGTGAGGCACTCTCCGCCTGCCAGTATGACCACAGCATGAAAAGCACCCTTAATCCCATTGTGGCAAAGTTATCAGATATGCGCATCATCAATGGGGAGCTGGAGAATCTCGTATTCGCGCCTCGCAAGGAATTCATCTCCATGGCGGCGCTGGTGGTGCTGAATATCCCACTGCTGTACTTTCTCAACAAGGACTGGTATGCGGCCTTGATGACCACCGTACCCGGCAAGGCGGTGCTGGCGGTCTGTGCCGCCGCTATCTTTCTCTCCTTTGCCAGAGTGGTCAAGCTGACCCAGCCCATTGAATATCGGAGGTGACGGACATGACGATCTTACTGTTCCTTTTCGGCGTGGCCGTTGCCGCGGGTCTGTTCTTCATTCTGGCGGATATCCTGAAGCTGCCCCGCCTCTCCACGGAGAAGGCCCTCCTGTCCGCAGGGCGAACCGAGAAAAAGCGGATGAAGTCGCTGGACGCCATCTTCCTTGGCTGGGCTATCAAGCTCTCCAAGTTTATCCGCATGGATGAATACAAGAGACACCGCATGGAGCGCACGCTGAGTGCCGCTGGCATGGACATGACGCCGGAGGTCTATTTGGCCTATACCATCCTCAAGCCTGCCGCCGCACTGCTGGCGGTCATTCCGTGTCTGCTGATCTTTCCTCTGCTCTCGCCCATCGTGGTGCTGCTGTCGATATTGCTTTACTTCAAGGAGAGCCGCAAGGCGGAGGAAAAGGTCACCGAACGCCGCGAGAAGATCGAGGGTGAGCTGCCCCGCTTTGTTGCCACAGTGGAGCAGGAATTGGGCGCAAGCCGCGATGTGCTGACGATCCTTGAAAACTATAAGCGACACGCCGGTCCCGACTTCGCCCGTGAGCTGGATGTGCTGACGGCGGATATGCGCTCGTCCTCTTACGAAGCGGCACTGGTCCGCTTCGAGGGCAGGCTGGCGTCACCCATGCTCTCGGACATCGTGCGCGGGCTCATCGGCGTCCTGCGCGGGGATGACGGCCGCGTTTATTTCCAGATGCTCTCCCATGACATGAAACAGCTGGAGCTTCAGCGGCTCAAGGCGCAGGCAGCGAAGATCCCGCCCAAGATCCGTGTGTACTCCTTCGTTATGCTGGTCTGCTTTATGCTCATCTACATTGTGGTCATCCTCATGCAGATCCTCACCTCGATGGGAGGGCTGTTCGGATGAGAAACAAATGGAAGAAACGCTCCGGCGAGGGCTACATCGACACATGCGTCCTCATCCTCTGCGTCATGCTGGTGATCGCATTGGCGGTGAAGGTGCTGCCGGTGTATGTGGCGAAGCAGCAGCTCGACACTTTCGCCGCCGAGCTGGTGCGGGAAGCCGAGATCACCGGCAGAGTCGGGAGTGAAACGGCCTCCCGCGCGCAGGTGCTTTCTGAGCGGTTGGAGATCGACCCGGACATCCGCTGGTCCCGCACCGGCCGCATCCAGCTTAATGAGGAGGTGACGGTGACGCTGACCATGGATATGGACATCGGCTTCGGTGGGCTTGGCAGCTTCCCCGTTGAGCTGACGGCACAGGCCAGCGGCAGATCGGAGGTGTACTGGAAGTGAGAAAACGACTCTTGCGCTCTCGCTCCGGTGAGGGCTATCCCATGGTCATCGCTGTGACCCTCTGCCTGCTCCTGCTCTTTATGGTCATAGCGGAATACTTTCGAGTGAACATCATCGTGCAGGGTGTGCGGGACGCGGTGCAGCAGGCGGTCATTGCCACGGTCAACGAGAACTATGACGATGTGTACCATTCTGTGCGGGAGGGCTATGCCGCAGGTTGGTTCCCGGAGGGGGACGGCGAGTGGTTCGAGTCCATCGACGCCGGTGACATCTACGGCAACCTGTCCTATATCCTCGGCCTTACCACAGATGGTGAAGGATACATGAAATACGCCGGAAATGAGCTGGAATATACGCTCTCCGACCTGTCCGTTCATATCTCCAACAACGCCATCGCATCAGGCCAGAGCGAGGGGTATCTCGCAACCGCCACCCTCCATCTGGAGGTCCCCACCCGCTTTGCCGGACGTGTGCTGCCGCCCGTGAGCCTAAATCTGCAGGTGCAGGCCAAGTATATCCCGAAGTTTTAGTTCTTTTCACTTCTTGCAGTAGACTTCCGAAGAAAGCTGTGGTATGTTCGGGATAAGAAGAAAAACCACTGACCCCTACAAAGGAGGAGTTCGACCTATGACAGACAAAACAAAACGCATCATCCTCATTGCGGCAGGCGTCCTGCTCTGCGCGGCACTGGTGGTGGGGATCGTCAGCCGCCTTGCGGCGGTACCCATGCCCATCGACCCCGCCATCCCGGACGATACACCCAACACGAAAGATCCGGTGGTAAACATCAGCGATCCAGAGGTAAAGGTGGATAGCAAGACGGATGGTGAACAGCATGATCCCGGCAGGGATGCTGACAGCTCCGGCACAGAGCAGACCATTCAGGGTACGCCCACCAAGCCGGATGCACCGGAGCATCCCGGCAAGACGGAAAAGGACCATGTGCCGGATGATGTGCCGGACGCGGACCGCAACAAGGAAACGCCGCCCACCTACAAGCCGAAGCAGACTGAGGTAAAGCCCCAGCCCACAGAGCCTGCGGGTGGCAGCACCAATGATGCCGGACAGGTGTATGTTCCGGGCTTCGGCTACATCACGCCCAGCGGTCCCAACACAGTCATCGATGGGCAGGACATCTATGAGAACGGCAACAAAATCGGTATCATGGGCGGCTGACCTCGCCCTTCCAAGAGAGACACGGCTGAGAAACGGCCGTGTCTCTTTTTATCTTCACAACTGGAGGAATGCGTATGAAAAGGATATTATCCCTGCTGCTGGCATTGGTGATAGCGATATCCGCCGCCGTTCCCGCCTATGCCACAGGGGAAGGTAACATGGACAGCGGCGGCAGCGGCATGGGGGACGGTACCAAGACCAACTACTGGAATCCCGGCATGGACGGCGTGAGATTATCTGTCGTTCATGCTGACAACAGAGCAGTTATTGGAAGTGTGGTGGATTGGAGCAATCAGAAGCCCAACGCAAACATTGCTCATTTCGGAAAAGTGTCCAAGCTCTCCTATAATGCGGGGAGAACCTTATCTCCCGCGGTGGGTGGCTATGTCTGCGTGCAGCCAACGCAGAAGCTGCCCAAGATCATCTCCACCGGCAGCAGTAAAGCCAGCATCGCCGCGATTCGCAGCTATTTCACCGATGAACAGGTCATCCGAGCGATTGCCGGATATGTGGGAATCGACTTTGATTTGCTTATCAGTGGAGATTACAGAATCGTAGTGGAGCCGCTGGCCTATCTCTGCTACAACGGTCAGCAGTTCGCCATGACCGCCACGGAAGCGGCTCTGTATGATCAGGTCGTCAACGGCAATCTCAGAAAGAAGCTGGGTACGCTCACCCATAAAAACCTGCCGCTGGCGATTTTTCTGGAGGAGGCGGATCTCGGCTACACTGCATGGTCCGGTAGCCGCACGGAGAAGGTATCCAATGGCGATATCATCTCCTCTCTTGGCATCGGCATCGTCCGCTTCAACGAGGTGACCACGCCGCCCGATCCCGGCGAATATGACTACGAATACCGCGTCAACACAGAAGTCATCACCTCCGTGGAGGTGCGCGGCGGACAGTCCGACCCGGACAACCCCGTATCGGTACGCTTTAACATTCAGGGCAGGACTTACACTGTCAGCAATGTCTACTACCCGGACGGCGACAGCCAGCTGGCGTGGGTGCGCTGGCGTACTCCCGCGGAACCCTGCGTCATAACGATTTCCGTCAGCGTGTCTGGCGGCGGCTCGGCGCAGGGTACCATCACCTGCAATATCGTGGATCTGGACGGCAATGACCCGCCCAATCCCATGGCGGATGACCGCAACAACGGCTTCAGGCCGGCGTCTGTTCCCGAAAAGGAGCAGGTGACCTCGGCGTCCTGGGGCATCTGGTCACCGTGGTGGCAGGAGAATTGGGAGTGGGTAGAAAACTGGCAGAAATGCTGGCACACAGACCGCTGGACGGATGCGGACGGCAAGACCCACAGGGACCGCTGGTATCATTGGGTGGATAACGGCTGGTGGGAGGATCATGGCTGGTGGGAGTTTGACTATAACGGCTACTCTGCAAGCTTGGCCGGCAGTATGAAGATCACGCCGGACGAGAAGAGCCCCACAGCGACTGCATCCACGCTGAAAAGCGGCTATGGCGTTCAGGAGAAGGTGACCGCAAAAGTCACCACAAATCAGAGTGCAGCTGTCACGGCGGCGCAGAATGCAGTGACCTATTTCCCAGAGTTTGGCTATGAGAGCTATTGGCGGCTGCTGGAGGCAGATATCTCCGGGCGAAGCTCGACCTTCCAATTCAAAGCCAATCCCTACAGCACCTACAACCGCCGTACCCACTTCACGCCCATCTGGTATTCGGACGGCAGCTATACGCCCTACACATGGCTTTTGGATTGCTGGACGCCGGCAGGAATGCTCTCCATGAACCTGACGGACAGCGTCACCATCCGAGGGAATCTCTGGGAGGAGTGGCATATTGCTCCCGCAAAACAACGATAGAAACGGAGGAACTTATGAGAAAAAAGAGAATCCTGATTCTGACCGCCCTTGTGCTGCTTCTGTGCAGTGCTTTTTCCGCCACGGCCTTTGCCGCAGGTACGGGCGATGTAGCCAGCGCCGTGGAGAGTACCTGGAAAACGGCCTCTGGTCAGATCAAGACCGTGGTGAACAATGTAGTCTTTCCTGCCATCGACCTGATCCTGGCAGTGTTTTTCTTCGCTAAACTTGGTACGGCTTATTTTGACTTCAGAAAAAGCGGCCAGTTCGAGTGGACGGCGCCCGCCATCCTGTTCGCCTGCCTGGTGTTCACGCTGACGGCACCGCTGTACATCTGGCAGATCATTGGGATTTAAGGTGCTGTCCGATGCGGTGTCAGACTATCTGGAGGTATTTCAGGATATGAGTCAGCCCACTGACCAGGCGTGGGAGCAGACAATGTAACAAAAGCGTGATTTGAAGGCCGTACCAGCTGTACGGCCTTTGCCATATCCCAAAGCAACTGGTGCGGTCTCACCCGGAAGTGAGGTGAAACCGATCAATGTTCATTTGGGATTTCGTTGCTGACAAGGTCTTGGGTCAGATCGTGGACTGGTTTTACAGTCAGATCGTGGGCTTTCTCGGCAACTTCTTCGCAGAGATGGGAAACATGGGCGCGGAGCTCTTCACCATGGATTGGGTGCAGAGCATCGTGCTGTTCTTCTCCTATTTGGCATGGGCACTCTACGGCACAGGGCTGGTGGTGGCCTGCTTTGAAAGCGGCGTGGAGTATTCCAGCGGCCGCGGCAATATCCGTGAGACCGCCCTCAATGCCATCAAGGGCTTTATGGCTGTCAGCCTCTTCACCGTTGTTCCGGTCCGGCTTTATGAGCTGTGCGTTTCTCTGCAGGGGACCTTCACCGCGGCACTCACCGGCTATGGGACATCCATCGGGGATGTGGCCGGAGAGGTCATGCAGGAGTTCAATGCCGTGGAATCGATATCCGATCTGACGGCAGGGCCGCTGCTGGGCTTCGGCAGCATCACCAGCGGGATCATGATCCTGTTCTGCCTTATCCTCATGGCTTATGCCGTCGTCAAGGTCTTCTTCGCCAATCTGAAGCGCGGCGGCATCCTGCTGATTCAGATCGCCGTGGGAAGCCTCTATATGTTCAGCGTCCCTCGCGGATATACGGACGGCTTTGTCCAATGGTGCAAGCAGATCATCGGCTTATGCCTGTCGGCGTTCTTGCAGGCGACGATCCTTGTCTCCGGACTTATGGTGTTCAAGGATCATGCCCTGTTAGGGCTTGGACTCATGCTCTCTGCCGGTGAGATCCCCCGTATCGCAGGAGCCTTCGGACTGGATACCTCCACCAAGGCAAACCTCATGAGTGCTGTCTATACCGCGCAGGCCGCCGTCAACACCACACGCACGGTCGTACAGGCGGTGGCACGATGAGAGAACTGACAATGGGCAGCTTGTTCGATGGCATTGGTGGATTCCCTTTGGCCGCAATCCGCAGCGGCATTACGCCGGTGTGGGCGTCGGAGATCGAAGCCTTTCCCATTGAGGTGACAAAGCTGCGTTTCCCCGACATGGTTCATGTGGGCGACATCACAAAGCTGCATGGTGCGGAGCTGCCGCCTGTGGACATTATCTGCGGGGGCAGCCCATGCCAGGATCTGTCTGTTGCTGGCGCAAGGGCAGGTCTTGCGGGGGCGCGTTCCGGTCTGTTCATGGAACAGGTCCGACTGGTAAAGGAGATGCGAAATGCAGACATACAAAGAGGCCGAACAGCTCTCGATGTTCGGCCAAGATTTATGGTATGGGAAAACGTTCCCGGCGCCTTTAGTTCAGGAACGCCAAAGGGCGAAGACTTCCGAATCGTTCTGGAGGAGATCGTCCGCATTAAATGCGATTCCGTTTCAGTCCCTCGACCTGACTCCGGGCGCTGGGAATCTGCTGGGCGAATTCTATTGGGAGCTGATTTCTCCCTGGCATGGCGGTGCCTCGACGCTCAATACTGGGGTGTCGCCCAAAGACGCAAAAGAATCTTCCTTATCGCAGATTTTGCAGGCAGATCCGCCCCTAAAATACTATTTGTCCCCGAAAGCCTGCCTGGGCATCCTGCGCCGGGCCTTTGAGCGCGGCAAAGAGCTGCCGAAGAAGCTGGAGCGTGCCCTAAAGATCCAGGCGGGGCTCATGCGCCCAGACGGACAGCCCACAGGATTAGAAGCGTACCACATCAACCAGCGAGACGAGGGCATCGACCTGCACGGCGTGTCAGGCGCGTTGATGGCAACCACCAATATGCAGATGCAGACCTTTGTGACGCAGCCGGACGAAGCTGCGGAGGGCTTTGACGGCTACAACGGTGATCTGACTGGCGATGTAGCGGCCACGCTCGGCGTCAACTGCGGGATGTCTACTGGAAGAAACGGAGTCATGGCCTTTGCCGCCAATCAGCGGGATGAGGTGCGCGACCTTCACGATGTAGCTGGTGCGCTGGGCGCACAACCAGGGATGAAACAACAGACCTTCGTAGCTTCAGGCGTTGTGACCAAAGGCAACGGGGATTGCTTCCTTTCCGAGGAACGGCATACGGCACTATCAGCAGGAGGTGGTCAGGCAGGACAGGGATATCCCTGTGTGCTGACTGCCGCCTTCTCCGCGGGTGCCGGAGTCTCTGCTGGGGGCATAGGCTATGGAGAGGAGCTGTCTCCCACACTAAAAGGATCTGCCGGAGGGAATTGTATGCCGTCCGTTTTGTGTCTCAATGATCAGGGCGGCAGCGTGATAGAATACAGTGAAAATGTGTCCGGCACACTACGGGCGCAGGAGCATGGACACCAACCTCTCGTATACGAAAACCACGGCATTGATAGCCGTTACACAGGGCCACATAAAGTCGCGCCGACCATGTCTGCGCGATACGGCACAGGCGGCAATAATGTGCCGCTGGTCGAGCAGGATTCCAATGCTATCTGTATTGCCGGAAACATTGTGGATCGTCAACCTCAAAATGGTGGCAACGGTCTTGGCTGTCAGGACGATTTGGCATATACATTGACTGCCACGGATCGCCATGCGGTCTTTAGTCGGCAACGTGTGGATGCCTTCAGGCAAAATAATGTGGCAAGTACCCAGAGCGCCCGTCAGTATAAGGACGCAACTGACCTAATTTGCCAACAGGCAGAAGCCTATGCCTACCTTATCCGCCGCTTAACACCTCTGGAGTGCGAACGCCTACAGGGATTTCCGGACGGATGGACGGACATCCCCGATGCTTCGGACAGCGCTAGATATAAAGCGCTGGGCAATAGTGTGGCGATACCGTGTGTGGAGTTTATTATATCGCGGATCGCTGCAATGCTCCGCGCTGCATAATAGCTTTGGTGGTATCGCTGGCTTTCGCATTGCTTCTTCGTTGGGTTTGGTGAATAGATTTTCTTACCTTCTTTCAGTATGCTTTGCTTGCAAAATCGAGGAAAGGAGCAGAACCGATGGAGGGAAAAAAGAACCTCTGTGCCATGATATCCACCGATCTCCACGCAAAAATCATGGCAGAAAAAGAACAGCTGGAGCTGAACACACTGGCGGAATATGTGGAGCGCATCTTCACCGAACACTTTGAAGGAGGACAGATCAGTATGAAAGCAGAACGCACCTTGGCAGTACAGATCCCGGCAGAGCTCTTCGAGCGGCTGAAGGAATATCTGGTAGCCCACAACCTCAAGCAAAAGCAGTTCCTCATCCAGATCATCGAAAGTGCGTTGGAAGATACGGAAAAAGAATAACAACCACGAGGGAGACCGCGGAAGCAACCGCGGTCTCCCTCGTTCTCATCGGGGGTGATTAACCATGTACATTTATCCAGACAATCTGTCTGCAAAGGCTACTCTGTGGCTGTGGGAACTGCGGGACATTGGCATCATTGGCGTAGGACTTCTTCTCTCTGTCCTGGCGCTGACCCAGACTGGCATCGCTCTACCTCTGGTGCTGACGGTTGTCTTTGCCTTCTTGACCATCCGGCATGAGGGAACCAGCATTCTGGACTTCATCCGCTACGCTGCAGCATTCCTGCTGACAAAACAACAATACTACGAATGGAGACTTGACACATGAACAGAAAGCAGAGAAAGAAAGATGCCCGTGAGCAGTCTACTCGGCAGCTCATGGGCATTGATGATTTCACCGACTACGGCATCGCAACCCGCATGGGGAATCTGGTGTTTTTTGCTATTAAACCAACTAACATTTCTGTCTTACCGGGCTCCGGTGTAGGCGCGAGGATATATGCGCTTCTGAATGTCATTAAAGGGCAGGCGGAAATTGAAATGCTGGCTCTGAATTCGAAGGAGTCCTTCGAGAATAACAAGGATTTCTATCGGCAGCAGGCAAATCTTGAGGATCTGCCCGCCATCCGAAAGCTGTTGGAGCAAGACAGCGCACACCTGGATCGCATCCAAGTGCTTATGGCATCCAGCCGGGAGTTTTATATTCTCGTTCGGCTACAGGGCAAAAAGGAATCTGATGTGTTCAGCTATCTCTCCCGCATCGAAAAGAGCATCAAGGATAACGGTTTCACCGTCCGTCGTGCCACCGAGCAGGATCTCAAAAGGATGCTGGGAGTCCACTTCGAGCAGAATGTGACCACCGAGCGGTTCGAAGATCACGATGGCGAACGCTGGATTATCATGGGCGAATAAGGCGCAAATTAGGGGTTGCGGGAGTGTGGATTTTTTGTTACGATATTAGTAACTAATGCGCTCCGATGCAGGCTGGGAGGCACCAGCCCAAATCAAAAACAGCTATAATTTTATGCATTAGGAGCGATGTAATGATGAACAAAACTATTCCGGTATTTGATGAAGCGGGCAATTACATTAAAGATGCCTTCCCCAGATATGCAATTCAGAGAGTCCTAAAAGGGCAGGCTATTTGGATAAAGCGTAGCTCTGCCATTCAGGTATTGAAGCCCTGTCCAATCCTTTCCGTCTTCCCCAGTATTGGAGTCTCTTTTTCTGTCCGCGATGCCATGAACAAACTAATTGCGCTCTTCCCAAATGATCCATATGCGCGTTACAAAGCCGCCGGTGCCCTTGGCGGGGCATCGAAACACGGATGCCTTTCCTTGGACAACAACGGTGTATGGATTAGAATAAAATAAATCCTAAACTGACCGCAGCTTCGAGATGAAGCTGCGGTTTTTTCACGGAAGAAAGGACTGGGAGTTTCTATGAGAAATCAAAAGTGCATAAGGAAAACAATCAGTGAGGATACAGGTATCAAGTCTTTCCTGGATATGATTGCACCCTCTGTGGTGAAATTCAATCCCGACCACTTTATCTGCGGCAACACCTTCCGTTGCGTATGGGCACTGCGAGAGTATCCGACTCAAACTGACGAGCAGGCACTGCTGCGGCACTTAGGTGAGAAGGACGGGATTACTCTGCGCATCTACACCCGCCAGCTCACACCTGTGGAGGAGGATCGCATCATCCAAAATGCAACAAATAAAAACCGTATGGGCAGCTCGAACACAAACGACTTGCGGCAGACGGTCACCGCTGAAAGCAATCTACAGGATGTGGCATCGCTGATAGCATCTATGCATCGCAATCGAGAGCCATTGTTCCACTGCGCGGTTTATCTTGAACTGACCGCCCCAGACTACGATGCGCTGAAGCTGTTACAGACCGATGTGCTAACAGAGCTGGTGCGTAGCAAGCTCAATGTTGATAAGCTCTTGCTCCGCCAGCAGCAAGGCTTCTGCTGCGTCAGTCCTGTGGGGTACAATGCTTTCGGTGCTCAGTTTGAGCGTGTGCTCCCCGCCAACTCCGTGGCAAATCTCTATCCCTTCAACTATTCCGGCAAGACGGATGCCAAAGGTTTCTACATCGGCAAGGACAAATATGGAAGTAATATCCTTGTAGACTTCGACCAGCGTGATGAGGATAAGACTTCTGCCAATATCCTCATTCTTGGAAACTCTGGTCAAGGTAAATCGTACTTGATGAAACTCCTCATTCTCAATTTGCTGGAATCTGGGAAATCCGTTATCACATTGGATGTGGAGCATGAGCAGCGAGAAATGTGCGAGGCTGTGGGTGGCTGCTTTGCAGACCTCATGGCGGGGCAGTATATCATCAATGTACTGGAACCCAAATGCTGGGATGATGGCGGCGACCCGGATGATACTGCGGCACCGGAAGCATTTCGAAAAAGCACCCTGCTGTCACAACACATCTCTTTCCTCAAGGACTTTTTCCGCGCCTATAAAGATTTCAGCGATGCTCACATCGACACCATCGAGATTATGCTGTCGAAGCTGTATCAGAAATGGGACATCACGGACCGGAGCAACTTTGCTCGGATGCAAGCAGAAGATTATCCCGTTCTCTCTGATCTCTATGACCTGATCGAAGATGAGTTCAAAAACTATCATGCCGAAGCGCATCAGCTCTACACGAAAAATCTTCTTCAAGAAGTCCTGCTTGGGTTGCACTCCATGTGCAAGGGCGCGGACGCGCAATTCTTCAACGGTCATACCAACATCACATCCAGCCGATTCTTGGTGTTCGGTGTCAAAGGGCTGTTGGGCGCAGCGAAAAATGTTCGTAACGCCATGCTGTTCAATGTACTCTCCTATCTGTCGGACAAGCTCTTGACCGAAGGAAACACGGTGGCGGCACTGGATGAGCTGTACATCTGGCTCTCCAACCCCACCGCTATCGAGTACATTCGAAACTGCCTCAAGCGTGTCCGCAAAAAGGAGTCTGCCATGCTACTGGCTTCGCAGAATCTGGAGGACTTTGATCAGGAACAGGTGCGCGAAATGACCAAGCCGCTGTTCAGCATCCCGCCCCACCAGTTCCTGTTCAATGCAGGATCTATCGATAAGCGGTCTTACATGGAGATGCTCCAGCTGGATGAGGCAGAATATAACCTCATCAAGTTTCCCCAGCGCGGTGTCTGTCTGTACAAGTGCGGCAACGAGCGGTATCTGCTGGAAGTCCACGCTCCCGCTTATAAGGAAAAGCTGTTTGGCACAGCGGGTGGCCGCTGATGGCAGTAACCGCAGGTATGATCGCCAAAGCCGCGGCGACGGTGCTCACTAACGAAAAGCTGCGTAAAGGCGTGGGATGGACGCTGGTCGCAATTCTCTCACCAGTCATTGTACTCATTGCACTTCTGTGTTCCATTGGCTCCGGAGGTGCGGATCACAACAACCAGGCGGTAGCTGCAGCTTTCTATGGCGTGAGCTATTCGCCCGAGGTGCCTATGGCATTCCGTTCTCACATTGAGGATATGCGCACCGCTTTTTCTCTTCTGGATTCGGCGGTCGCTTCCGTCAATGTGCGGACGGAAGGTGGAAACAGCCTTGACCCGATCCGAGTCAAGGCTGTTTTTTATGCTCTCTGCTTTGGCGACGATGCTCTCAGCAGACGGGCAGCAAACCGCTTTGTAAAGTGCTTCTACACTTGGGAAACCCGTACCCGCACGGTAGAAGTGGAGAGCGAGGATGGTACGGTCACCAGTACAGAAGAATACTCCGTCGCTGTTCCGGTTTCGTTGCATCAGGCGTATGCAAATCTCGAAGCAGAGCTGGGCCGGACAATCACGGAGGATGATAAAAGCAACATCAACCACATCTATACCATGATTGCCGGCACCGAAGGCGGCGGCAGCTATGATGGCAGCTTTATCGCCGGTGGTGATCGAAGTATAGAACTGGACATCTCCACCTTTGCAGATCCTACTACCAAGAATGCCACCGATCTTGTTACCTATGCGGTTCATGCATGGGAGTCCGGCTGGGGCTATGTCTGGGGCACCTATGGTAATGTGCTGACGGAGTCACTCCTCGCCTACAAGGTGTCGCAATACCCAGATGGTGTTGGCAATCATGAGAACTTCATCCGTGCCCACTGGTTGGGCGGTAGAACAACCGACTGTGTAGGACTTATCAAGGGCTACAGCTGGCTGTCCCCGGAAACGATGACCATCGACTACGGTACCCACGGGATGCCGGATATCGGTGCCAACCAGATGTACTATACCGCAAGGGAATCCGGACCCATTAGCACAATGCCGGACATCCCTGGTCTTGCGGTTTGGCATGAGGGACACATCGGTGTTTACATCGGCGGCGGTCAGGTCATCGAGGCCATGGGAACAAAGAATGGCGTTGTTAAAACGGAACTTGCAAAACGCAATTGGACACACTGGTTAAAAATACCGTACATCAATTACAACTGAGAAGGATGCAATATGAATGTTTTAATGATAGAGCCGGGAAAAGCTCCGTATGTAACTGATATTGGAAATGATTTGCACAGTATGCAGCAGGCAGTCGGCGGATATATCCAGGCTGTGTATCCCTACGAGGAGGCGGTTGTGTTGATCTGCAACGAGGAGGGCAAACTGGATGGCCTGCCGCTTAACCGTGCGCTCCGTGATGAGGATGGCGACATCTATGACATTGTTGCCGGGAACTTCTTCCTTGCTGGTATCGGTGAGGATGATTTTATAGATTTGCCGGACGAGCTTGTCGAGCAGTTTGCAGAGCAGTTCCGGCAACCGGAGGTGTTTGTGAATGTGGGTGGTCGGATCATCGCTTATCCAGTGGCGGAAGAACCGGTGCAGGATGGAATGTCATATTGACAATGATAGCAGCAAGGATTTCATCTATGTGCTTTCCTACCTTTACAAAAAATGTAGCAGCGGCAGGACTTGACTATGTGATTGGAGGACAGTAATGAAAAAAACGAATATCACACTTACCTTTGATGATGACAAGCTGGATGCTCTGGAATTTTCCCTTCGCAAGGAACATTCTTCCGTGCAATCTCGAATGGACGATGCCCTCAAGCAGCTCTATGAGCAGGCGGTACCGGAAGCTGTGCGGGAGTATCTGGACAGCAAAGCCGCCCCTGCGCCCAAGCCCAAGCGCACGGCCAAAGCCGCTACTCCGAAAGCGCCGATCTATGAGCCAAAGCCTGCGGCAGTCACGGTGAAGGAGGGCAACTGAGATGGCGGATCATGTAGACATCACATTGTGGATCGACCGGCGTTGGAAGAATGCCATTGAGAAGAATCTCAAAGGTGAAACCCTGCAGGAGCATCTGGAGAATGTGCTGGATGAGCTGTGCAACCAGCTCCCGGAGCAGGAATACAAACGCATCAGTGCCGAGATCTACGCGGAGGATGCCGCAGAGCGTGAAGCGAGGGAGGCTGCCCGCACCTACGCCGCCTACCATGTGACGGAGCATGGGCAGGAGTGGTACTTCAAGACCTCGCCCGGTGAGGAGCTGTTGGTCGCCTGCAAAAAGCTGCGCGGCTATGTCACCGCAGAGAAAGGCACTGCGCCGGACAAATTTATCGGAATGTTTTTCGGCGGGCAACCCATCACAGCAAAAGAGTTTGACGCCCTGACCGCTGTACGCATGGAGAACACCGGCAAGGTGCGCGGCGTGTTCGATGTGAACTTCGACAAGCGGGAGTTCTCCGCCGTACACATCATGGACGGCTGGCGAACCTGGGCGATGCGGGATGTCTCCCCGTCCGTCTACCATGCCACAAGGTCGCGCTTTGCTTCGGCGGATGAACAGCTCTCCAAACTATTGGAGCTGCTGGATGGCATGGAAATCACCTCGGCGGGACATCTCTCCGCGCGGAATTTTTCCTTCAGTGATGAGATCATGATGGAGGAAGACGGTACGCTCAACTTCTATGTGGACGCAGATTTTGATGTGGACGCCGCCTTCGGAACCTTCGTCCTCACGGACAAAAACGATGACTGGCTCAACATCAATGCCAACTACGACATCGCGGAGGATAGACCCTGCGACACGCTGGAGCTGACGCTCTGCAAGGGTGACGGCTCCGAGGAGAGCTGGAGCTATCCGCTCAACGCAGCCGAGCAGGAAGTGCTGATGCGGAAGATGGAGGAATTCTGTCAGCAGCAGACCGGCATGAGTCTCCGTGTCTACGCGCAGCAGTTCCGCGAGGAGCAGATGCAGGCACCGGAGATGCAGATGTAACCACCGTGTCCGCCCTGTGAGCCGCTGTGTGCGGCTTTGGGGCGAGGGTGGCATCCCTGTGCCCCGGACAGGCATTGGCGCTGTTTGTCCCCGCTTTCGCCCCGCCTATGGGGAACTGCGCTGGGAACCTGCCTGTTCGATAAAAGCACAGACCGGCTATGTATTTGTCAAGCAGAGATTTCGCTTGGGATACACGGTACATAGGCCTTGTTGTCTCTCATAACAGCGTAAATGATGGAAACCATCTTCCTGCAGGCATGGCCCACGGACGCCATGTAGGGCTTCCCTTCATCCCGTTTTTTCTGGAAATAAAGCTTCAGCGCCGGATCGTGAAGTACTGCCGATGAAGCCGCCAGCCAAATGGCGTGCCGCAAATAAGGCGAGCCTCGTTTGGACATACGGTTTCTGACGCCGTTGTATTCGCCAGACTGCCGCATGGTTGGATCGATCCCCGCGTAGGCGGCAAGCTTTGCCGCGGAGGAAAAACGGCTGATGTCTCCGAT
>CDZS01024994.1_pt1 | contig 28978 bp, 30 predicted proteins | sample 557751 | NCBI WGS metagenome assembly CDZS01 (sample SAMEA3182113, study PRJEB8094) | gut metagenome | biome: human; feature: gut; material: Stool; isolation source: human stools | place: Canada | collected 2013-05-07 | reverse complement strand
CAGCTCATGGCGGGCGGCGGTGTTGCCCTTATCGGCACTATCCTTGTACCGCTTCTTTCCGGTCTGTTCGGATAAAGTTACGGAGGGTAGCCTATGGAGAGCATATTTGACGCGATTAACGAATGGATAAAGGAAATCCTTATCGGCGCGATAAACGGTAATCTGTCAACTATGTTCGGGGACGTAAACGAAAAAGTAGGCACTATTGCAGCGGAGGTAGGCAAGACCCCGCAGGGGTGGAACGCAAACATTTTCAACATGATACAAAATCTGTCGGAAAATGTGATTGTACCCATTGCGGGGCTTGTCATTACCTACGTCCTCTGTTATGAGCTTATCAGCATGGTAACGGAAAAAAACAATATGCACGACGTTGACACATTCATGTTCTTTAAGTGGTTTTTCAAAGCCTTTGTTGCCGTTTTCTTGGTAACGCATACCTTTGATATTACTATGGCGGTGTTTGATATGGCGCAGCATATTGTGTCCGGCGCGGCGGGGGTAATCGGCGGCGATACGAATATCGACGTAACCGAAGCCCTTGCCGCCATGCAGGAGGGACTAAAAGATATGGAAATCCCCGAACTACTGTTACTTGTCATGGAAACGAGCCTTGTAAGCCTTTGTATGAAAATCATGTCTGTACTGATAACCGTTATCCTCTACGGCAGAATGATTGAGATATACGCCTACTGTTCCGTTTCCCCTATCCCTTTTGCCACCATGACAAACCGGGAATGGGGACAGATTGGGAACAACTACCTAAAGGGGCTGTTTGCACTGGGCTTTCAAGGCTTTCTCATTATGATATGCGTCGGCATTTATGCGGTTTTGGTAGGCGAAATGGTCTTAGCGGACAATCTGCACAGCGCGATTTTTTCCCTTGCAGCCTATACCGTTATCCTCTGTTTCTCCCTGTTCAAATCCGGCGCACTGGCAAAATCCATTTTCAATGCACATTAACACAGCACACGCGGGAAAGTCCCGCAGAAAGGAGGTCTTTTCTTGGCGTATGTACCTGTACCCAAAGACTTATCCAAAGTCAAAACAAAAGTCGCTTTCAATCTGACAAAGCGGCAAATCCTTTGTTTTTCAGTGGCACTTCTTATAGGACTGCCACTTTTCTTTTTGCTCAAAGACAGCGCAGGGACGAGCCTTGCGGCAATGGCAATGATTGTCGTTATGCTTCCCTGCTTCTTGGTTGCCATGTATGAAAAGCATGGGCAGCCCCTTGAAGTGGTTGTAAAGAACATCATTCAGACAAAATTGACCCGCCCCAAAGTGCGACCGTATCAGACGGAAAACCTGTATGCACTCTTGGAGAAACAGCGGGCATTAGAAAAGGAGGTATCAGCGATTGTCAAAAGGACAGACAAAAAAGACGCGGGAAGCCGCAGGAAACAGGCGTAAGCTGACCCGCGCAGAAAAGAAACAGATAGCGGCGGTTATCCGGCAGGCAAAGGGGGACGGCAAAGCCCACACCGCACAGCAGACCATTCCCTACCTTGCCATGTACCCGGACGGTATCTGCAAAGTGGCGCAGCGTAAATATTCAAAGAGCATTGCCTTTGAGGACATCAATTATCAGCTTGCACAGGCAGATGATAAGACCGCAATTTTTGAAAACTGGTGCGATTTTCTCAACTACTTTGACGCAAGCGTGAACGTGCAGCTTTCTTTCATCAATCAAGGCTCACAGCAGGAACAGGCAGCGCGGGCAATCCATATCCCGCCGCAAAATGACGATTTTAACTCTATCCGCACCGAGTATTCCGATATGCTGAAAGCGCAGCTTGCCAAAGGGAACAACGGGCTTGTAAAGCACAAGTACATCACATTTTCCATTGAAGCGGACAATCCGGCGGCGGCAAGGGCGCGTCTTTCCCGTATCGAAACCGACGTACTCAATAACTTCAAGGTGCTTGGCGTATCGGCGCACCCCTTATCCGGCTATGAACGTCTGAAAGTGCTGCATGGGGTATTCCACCCGGCAGGCGAGCCGTTCTCATTCTCTTATGACTGGCTGACCCCGACAGGGCTTACCACAAAGGACTTTATCGCCCCGTCCTCTTTCAAGTTTGGGGAGGGACGCTACTTTGCTATGGGGAAAAAGACAGGGGCGGTATCGTTCCTTGAAATCCTTGCCCCGGAGTTAAACGACCGTATCTTAGCGGATATGTTGGACTTGGAAACAGGCGTTATTGTCAATCTCCACATTAAAAGTATCGACCAGTCGGAAGCAATCAAGACCATTAAGCGCAAAATCACTGACCTTGACAAGATGAAGATTGAGGAACAGAAAAAAGCAGTTAGAAGCGGTTACGATATTGACATAATCCCGTCCGACCTTGCCACCTTTGGAAATGAAGCAAAGAACCTGTTGCAGGATTTACAGAGCCGCAACGAGCGAATGTTTCTTCTCACGTTCCTTGTAGTAAACATGGCAGATACGAAGCGGAAACTGGAAAATGACATTTTTGCGGCGGCGGGCATTGCACAGAAATACAACTGCGCCCTGACCCGTCTTGACTATCAGCAGGAAGCGGGGCTGATGTCCTCTGTCCCTTTGGGGGAGAACCTTATCCCTATTCAAAGAGGGTTGACGACGAGCAGCACCGCTATTTTTATCCCGTTCATCACGCAGGAGCTATTTCAGACCGGGGCTGCCCTGTATTATGGGCTGAACGCTTTAAGCAACAACATGATACTCTGCGACCGCAAGCAGCTTAAAAACCCGAATGGGCTTATCTTGGGAACACCGGGCAGCGGAAAATCCTTTGCGGCAAAGCGGGAAATCACAAACGCCTTTCTCATTACCGACGACGATATTTTTATCTGCGACCCGGAAGCCGAGTATTTTGCCCTTGTCAAGCGGCTTGGCGGGCAAGTGATACGGTTATCCCCGACCGGGAAAGGCATGGACGGTACGCCCCAGTATGTGAACCCTATGGATATGAACCTTAATTACAGCGAGGACGACAGCCCCCTTGCACTGAAAAGTGATTTTATCCTGTCCCTCTGCGAGCTTGTCATTGGCGGCAAGGAGGGCTTGCAGCCCGTTGATAAGACCGTCATTGACCGCGCCGTAAGGAATGTGTACCGGGACTATCTTGCTGACCCCGACCCGGCAAAAATGCCTATCTTGGGCGACCTTTACGACGAGCTGCTAAAACAGCCGGAGCCGGAAGCTGCCCGCATTGCGGCGGCATTGGAGCTGTATGTTTCCGGCAGCCTTAACGTGTTCAACCACAGAACGAATGTGGAGCTTTCTAACCGCCTTGTCTGCTTTGATATAAAGCAGCTTGGAAAGCAGCTCAAAAAGTTAGGTATGCTCATTGTGCAAGACCAGATATGGAACCGCGTTACCATTAACCGGGCAGAAAAGAAATCTACCCGCTACTATATGGACGAATTTCATCTGCTCTTAAAAGAGGAACAGACCGCAGCTTACAGTGTGGAGATTTGGAAGCGTTTCCGTAAATGGGGCGGCATACCGACAGCCATTACACAGAATATCAAAGACCTTTTGGCAAGCCGCGAGGTAGAAAATATCTTTGAAAACTCTGATTTTGTCCTCATGCTCAATCAGGCACAGGGCGACCGGGCTATCCTTGCAAAGCAGCTTAATATTTCCCCGCAACAGATGAAGTATGTAACCCACACCGAAGCGGGCGAGGGACTTATCTTCTATGGAAATGTAGTGCTGCCCTTTGTAGACCATTTCCCGAAAGATACCGAGCTTTACCGCATTATGACGACGAAGCCGGAGGAAGTGAGCAGCCTATGAAACAGTTAAAACCACGCGATAAAATCACACAGAAAATGACCCGCGACGGTGCGGTGGAAATCAACGAAACACAGCAGACTGCCGAGCGTATCAGCAACCGGGAAGCAGACAGCGACTTTTCACAGCCGGACACCGCTACCGCAGAGCGCGTCATGGAACACCTTGACGCAGCCCATACCCGAAAGGCAAGTAAAAAGGCAGTCAAGAAAGCGCAGGAAGCGGCTGTTTTGCGTACTTCCACTTCCCGCTTGCAGTTTACCGACGAGGAACGGGAAACGCCAAAACTGCAACCCTACATTAAAAAATCGGAAAAAGCAGCCGACAAACTGGACGCGGCAAAGGCAGCTCTCCCGAAGCAGAAGAAACTTGTAAAAGAGCGCACCTTTGAGGAAACTACCGGAAAGGCAAAGACCCGGCTTTACTTTGAGGAACAGGAAAAGCCGATACCCGGCGGCAAAGCCCACAGTAACCCGTTATCCCGCCCCGCGCAGGAAGCGGGTATTTTTGTTCACAACAAAATCCATAGCGTCGAGAAAGATAATTCCGGCGTGGAGGGCGCGCACAAATCGGAGGAACTTGCCGAGCGCGGCGCAAGGTACGGGACAAGAAAATTAAAACAGGGCTACCGCAGCCATAAGCTGAAACCCTACCGGGAAGCGGCAAAGGCAGAACAGGCAGCGTTTAAGGCAAACGTCAACTTCCAGTATCACAAAGCCTTGCATGAAAACCCGCAGCTTACAAGCAATCCCTCTTCCCGTTTCATGCAGAAACAGAAAATCAAACGCCAGTATGCAAAAACCGTAAAGAAAAGCGGCGCAGCTACCGCCAAAGCTGCCTCCGGAGCGTCCCAAACAGCAGCAAAGAAAGCGGCTGCCTTTGCAGGACGACACCCGGCAGGCGTGATAATCGCTATCGCCGCGCTGCTTCTGTTCATCATGGTATCCGTAGGGCTTTCCTCTTGCGGGGCAATGTTTTCCGGCAGCATGAACAGCGTGTTAGGGACTTCCTACACGTCCGAGGACAGCGACCTTGTGGCAACGGAACAGAGCTATGCTGCAATGGAAAATGAGCTGCAACAGGAAATTGACAATATTGAAAGCACCCACAGCGGCTATGATGAATACCGCTATGACCTTGACACTATCGGGCATAACCCCCACGAATTAGCGTCGTACTTGACTGCCCTTTTGCAGAGTTACACCCCGCAGAGCGCACAGGCAGAGCTTGAACATATCTTTGCCATGCAGTACACCTTGACGCTGACGGAAGAAATCGAGATACGCACTACCACCGACGAGGAGGGCAACGAGGAAGAATACGAATACCGTATCTTAAATGTGAAACTGACAAACAAGCCGATTGCTTCCCTTGCGGAAGAACTGTTGAACCCACAACAGTTTGAAATGTTCAAGGTGTACTTACAGACACAGGGCAACAAACCGTTGATTTTTGGCGGCGGCTCTCCCGACGGAAGCCCGTCCGAGGATTTAAGCGGTGTGGAGTTTGTAAACGGCACACGTCCCGGAAACCCGGAGCTTATGGAGCTTGCAAAACAGCAGGTCGGAAACGTGGGCGGCTACCCCTATTGGAGTTGGTATGGCTTTAACAGCCGCGTGGAATGGTGCGCCTGCTTTGTGTCATGGTGCTACAATCAAGCCGGAAAAAGCGAACCCCGTTTTGCAGGCTGCGAATGGCAGGGCGTCCCTTGGTTTCAGTCAAGGGGACAATGGGGCGCGCGGGGCTATGAGAATATCGCACCCGGCGACGCTATCTTTTTCGACTGGGATTTAGACGGCGTTGCCGACCATGTGGGGCTTGTGCTTGGCAGGGACGGAAGCCGCGTCTATACCGTTGAGGGCAATTCCGGCGATGCCTGCAAGATTAAAAGCTATGACCTCAACTATCAATGTATCAAAGGCTATGGGCTGATGAACTGGTAAGCAGCCCCGAAAAGAAAGGAGAATTTTTTTTATGGCAAACAACAAAATCGACCGTATCAATAAGGAAATCGCAAAGACCCGCGAGAAAATCACAGAGTATCAGAACAAATTAAAAGGACTGGAAGCGCAGAAAACCGAAGCGGAAAACCTTGAAATCGTGCAGCTTGTACGCGCTATGCGTATGACCCCGCAGGAACTGAACGCTATGCTGTCCGGCGGCGGTATTCCCGGCATGAGTGCCGCCCCTGCTTCTGATGAAGCGGCAGACTACGAAGAACAGGAGGACAATGCAGATGAAGAATAAACTGAAAAAGACCATAACTGCCCTTTGTGCCGCCGTTATCCTTATGGGCGGTTTTCCTGTCCCTGCCTATGCACAGGGGACAGCCGCAGAGCCACCCGCAGAGGACGCGACCAACGACAGCAATGTAGTGGTGGAAGAACCGGAAACCCCACCTCTTACCCCAAAGGGCAACGCAACACTGGTGGACGATTTCGGCGGCAATAAGCAGCTTATCACTGTTACCACCAAAGGCGGCAACTACTTCTATATCCTCATTGACCGGGCAGCCGAGGAGGAACAGACCGTACATTTCCTTAATCAAGTGGACGAAGCCGACCTTATGGCACTGACCGAAACCGGGGAAGCCACGAAAAAGCCGGAAGTCTGCAACTGTACGGAGAAATGCGAAGCCGGAAAGGTAAATACGTCCTGTCCGGTATGTGCAACCACTCTGACAGGCTGCACAGGAAAAGAACCTACCCCGACACCCACAGAGCAGCCGGAAGAACCCAAAGAAAAAGGCGGCAATCCCGGCGCAGTGCTTGCCTTAGTCCTCTTTGTGCTGCTTGGTGGCGGCGCAGCGTTCTACTACTTTAAGTTTATAAAACCGAAGCAGAACGTGAAAGGAAACACCGACCTTGAAGATTTTGACTTTGAGGACTACGACGAGGACGAGCCGGAAGCAAATACCGGGGAAGTTTCCAAAGAGGAAGAAACGGAGGAAGAAGCCCTATGACCCTGTTTACCGACAATCCCTTTGAAAAGATGATGATACAGAAACCGGACTATGGCAAACGTGAAAAATCCCCGCCGGAGCTTTCTTCCCCACGTTGCGCGGGCTGCCCTTACAAGGGGCAGTCCCCTTGTGTGGGGTACTGTATGAGAAAACTGGAAAATAAACGACAGACCGAACGATAAAAAGATGTACTTGCGATATGGAATATGATATAATTGTTCCAACCATAGGAAATGACAGAGACAAACAAACTTGAAGTTGAGGAAAAGAAAGAATGGAAGATAAAAAGATATTGCTTGATAATATTGATAAAATTCATACAACCGAAATGGGAGTTGATAGAATTAAAAGAAACCTAAAAATAGATACAGCAGATGTTGTTGAGTATTGCAAAAATAAGGTATTAGATAAAAATTGCAATATATACAAACAGGGTAAAAATTGGTATTGCGAGGTTGAAAATATCAAAATTACTATCAATTCATATAGCTATACAATCATTACAGCACATATTGTTAAGTGATTTTCAGTTTGTCAAATTATTTTTATATTTCATATCGCACAATTTTATACAATCACTTAGGAGCAATCGAAAAATCGGTTGCTCTTTTCTTTTACCCGAAAGGAGGATTTTTATTTGATTTTAGTTATCGCAGAAAAGCCCAGTGTGGCACAGACAATCGCTGCCGTACTTGGGGCAAAGGAAAAGAAAGACGGATTTCTCACAGGAAGCGGCTATATCATTTCTTGGTGCGTGGGACATTTGGTAGGGCTTTCCGAAGCCGCCGCCTACGGGGAGCAGTATAAAAAGTGGAGCTATGACAGCTTACCGATTTTGCCGCAGGAATGGAAGTACACCGTTTCGGCTGACAAGGAAAAGCAATTCAAAACCCTAAAGGAGCTTATGAACCGGGCAGATGTTTCCGAAGTCGTCAATGCCTGCGACGCAGGGCGCGAGGGAGAACTCATTTTCCGTTTTGTCTATGAAATGGCGGGCTGCAAGAAACCTATGCGCCGCCTTTGGATTTCTTCTATGGAGGACAGCGCAATCAAAGAGGGCTTTTCCCGTCTGAAGAACGGCGAGGAATACGACGCGCTCTTTGCTTCCGCATTATGCAGGGCAAAGGCTGACTGGTTAATTGGTATCAATGCCACCCGCCTTTTCTCTGTCCTTTACAATCATACCTTGAACGTGGGGCGCGTACAGACCCCGACCTTAAAAATGCTTGTTGACCGGGACGCAGCGATTACCACTTTCAAGAAAGAAAAATACTACCATGTGCGCCTTACCTTATCCGACGCGGAAGCTGCAAGTGAAAAACTGTCTGACCGTTCCGAAGCTGACAGGCTGAAAGCTGCTTGCGAAGCGTCAAAAGCAGTCTGCACTTCCCTTGTGAAAGAGAAAAAGACCGTAGCCCCGCCGAAGCTCTTTGACCTTACTTCTTTACAGAGGGAAGCAAACCGCCTGTTCGGATATACGGCAAAGCAGACCCTTGACCTTGCACAAGCCCTGTATGAAAAAAGACTTCTTACTTATCCGAGAACAGACAGCAGTTATCTTACTGACGACATGGGCGACACAGCGGCGGGCATTATCAAGCTGCTTTGTGGGAAATTTCCTTTTATGGCGGGAAAAGACTTCACGCCGGAGCTTGGAAAGGTGCTGAACAGTAAAAAGGTATCAGACCACCATGCTATTATCCCGACTATGGAGCTTGCAAAGACCGACCTTGCCGCGCTGCCGGAAAGTGAAAAAAATATCCTTACCCTTGCCGGGGTGCGTCTATTTATGGCGACCGCTGCACCGCATACCTTTGAAGCGGTTACAGCAGTTTTTGAATGTGCCGGACAGTCTTTTACCGCAAGGGGAAAAACGGTACTGTCTGACGGGTGGAAAGAGATTGACCGAAGATACAGGGCAGCCTTAAAGAACAAACCCGAAACGGACGACGCAGACAGCGACACAGAAAATACCCTGCCACAGTTTACCGAGGGACAGACCTTTGAAAATCCGACGGCAAAGGTAACGGAGCATGACACAACACCGCCAAAACCTCACAACGAAGCGTCGCTGCTCTCTGCTATGGAGCGCGCCGGAAGTGAGGACACCGACCCGGACGCAGAACGCAAAGGGCTTGGAACGCCCGCCACCCGCGCCGCTGTCATTGAAAAACTGGTAAAGGGCGGCTTTGTGGAGCGAAAAGGCAAGCAGCTACTTCCCACAAAAGACGGTATCAACCTTGTGTGCGTCCTGCCGAACACCTTGACAAGCCCGCAGCTTACCGCAGAATGGGAAAACAATCTGACGCAGATTGCAAAAGGCAAGGCAGACCCCGCCGCATTTATGGAGGGTATCGAGGATATGGCACGGGAACTGGTAAAGACCTATCCGTTTCTTTCTGATGATAAAGCGCAGATGTTCAAGCCGGAACGGGAAGCATTGGGAAGCTGCCCCCGCTGCGGTTCTCCTGTCTATGAGGGCAAGAAGAATTACTATTGCAGCAACAAGGAATGTATCTTTACCATGTGGAAAAATGACCGTTTCTTTGAAGAACGAAAAGTAACCTTTACCCCGAAGATTGCCGCTGCACTCTTACAATCCGGCAAGGTAAATGTGAAAAAGCTCTATTCCCCAAAGACGGGCAAAACCTATGACGGAACTATCGTATTAGCTGATACGGGCGGAAAATACATCAACTACCGCATTGAACTGTCGAAGAAGAAATAACTGAATAGCAAGCATAGGAAAAGAGTACCCTTTTCCGTAAAATCCCTGCTTTCTCTACCGAGAACGGCGGGGATTTTTGCTTGTTGGGAAGTGTCCCAAACCCTCTGTTTTGTAGAGGGTTTTACCCTCTGAAATCTTGAAAAAATATCTAAACTCTTTGGCAAAAACGCGGGCGCGGGGTACTGAATGATGAAACCGGAACATACAGCGTCCGCGCTGCCGTTTGGAAAGGAGGTTACACATGGCAAGTTTACGGGACACCGTAAAGGACTATCAAGAAGAATTACGGGACGGTATCGCTTGGGTGGCGTTTTGGAAAATGGGACGTTCTTGGAACGCTGAATATTTCCACCTTGAAATGGGCGACTACCTCTACCCGGAGGACAGAAGCCGCATGGAAGAAATCAAGCAGGCTGACCCTGCCGCCGTTGTGGTAAACGGGTATTATTCCGGCTATCTTGGCGAGGATAGGAACCTTGACGAACTAACCGCCGGGGTGCGTCGCCACTACGAAAACGGATATAGCAATATCGGGGAATTTATCGAAGCCCACGACGACAGGCTGCCGCCGGAGCTTATCGAGGAAGCAAGAGCCGCCGCCCACGCTGCGGGGCTGCCTTTTTCTGAAAAAGCCTACCGGGACGGCGAAGAACCCGACCCCTATCTATTTGACGGGAGCATGAGCATGGAGGACTACGAGCTTATGCACCGCATGATTGAAAACGAAAGGAGTGAACGCATGGAAGAAACGATTTTAAGCGGGTATCTTTCTAATCTTGGGAAGTACACCGAGGGCAGACCTGCGGGCGAATGGGTATCATTCCCCACGACTGCCGAGCATTTGAAAGAAATCTTTGACCGTATCGGGATAGACGGCAAAAACTACGGGGAGCTACATATCACAGAATACCAGTCCTCTATTGCGGGACTGGCAGGGAAATTGACAGAGCTTGAAAGCCTTGACGAGTTGAACTATTTGGGCGAACTTTTGAAAATGCAGTTTGACGACGACCGGGAAAAATTTGTCGCAGCTATGGCATACGGCGACCATACAAGGAATTTGCAGGACATCATCAACCTTGCACAAAACCTTGATTGTTACTGGCTTTATCCGTCCGTACAGAGTGAGGAAGATTACGGGCATTATCTGATTGAAGAACTGGACGAGTTGGAGCTGCCCGAAGAAGCAAAAAAATATTTCATGTATGAGGAATACGGGCGGGACGCTGCTATGAATGACGGGGGCAGATTTACCGAGCAGGGCTATATCTACAACAACCGCAACACCTTTACACAGTGGTACGACGGGCGGGACGTGCCGGAGGAATACCGGGTAACGCCGCAGCCGCCAGTACAGGAAAAGGAACAGGCAGACCTTGACGCTGCTGCCGCACAGCCTGCATTTGCCACAGAGCAGCCCCCGGTTCTCCCGATTATCCTATCTTCTGAAAAGCCCGCCGATAAAATGAAAGAGATTACCGACCGACTGGAACAGGGCATTTTGGGGATTTATGAAAGCGACCGCTACGCCGATTATCTGCGTACCATGTCAAAGTTTCACAATTACAGCTTTAACAATACAATCCTTATCGCCATGCAAGGCGGCAATCTTGTGAAAGGCTATAAGCAATGGGAAAAGGAATTTGACCGCCATGTAAAGCCCGGAGAAAAAGCTATCAAGATACTTGCGCCGTCCCCGTTTACCGTCAAGAAACAGGTGGAAAAAATCGACCCGGACACCCAAAAGCCTGTTTTCGATAAGGAGGGGAAACCTGTTACCGAGGAAAAGGAAATCAAGATACCCGCCTTTCGTGTAGTATCTGTCTTTGATATTTCACAGACCGAGGGAAAGGAGCTTCCTGCCCTTACCTATGAGCTGACGGGCAACGTGGAACAATACAAGGATTTTTTCGCTGCCCTTGAAAAGACTTCCCCCTTTGCTATGGGATTTGAAGCACTAAGCGGCGGCGCAAAAGGACGCTGCAATTATGAGGAAAAGCGTATCATCATCAATGAGGGTATGGACGAATTGCAGAATATCAAGACCGCAATCCATGAAATCGCCCATGCGACACTCCATGACACAGACAAAGACGCGCCGGAACGCCCCGACCGCCGCACCCGCGAGGTACAGGCAGAAAGCGTCGCCTATGCGGTCTGCCAACATTACGGGCTTGATACGTCGGACTATTCTTTTGGGTATATCGCCGGGTGGAGTAGCGGAAAAGAACTTGCAGAATTGAAAGGCTCTCTTGAAACAATCCGCAGCACCGCCGCAAAGCTGATTGATACCATAGACGGGCATTTTGCAGAAATCCAAAAGGCACAGGATAAGGAACAGACCACCGAACAGGCGCAGCCCGCACAGGAAGCTGCCAAACAGCCCGAAGCAGAAGCAGACGCGCCGGAGCTTCCCGAAGAAACAGCCACAGTACAGGAAAAAGAAGCACAGCCGGAACAGGCTGCACCCGCCCCTTATTACACTATCAATGAAGCTGCCGCCAAACGTGCAAAGGATATGAACAGCTTTTCCGATTATAAGCAAGGCAGCGCGACGGCTGAATACAGGCATTATGTAGATGAAGCCGTACAGCTTGCAGAACGGCAGAAACAGCGGGTAGACCCGATGTACCATGAGAAAATCGACAGCCTGCTTGACACCTACGCCCGGAAACTGGCGGCGAACATGAACAAAGGCTATGAGATTGACGCGCGTGTTCCCTCTATCCTGATTGCGGGCGGCTCTAACTTTCCCACAAGGAAGAAAGAAAAGCAGAACGCAGCCCGCGACAGCAATTATCGGGAATGGCAGGACATACAAGGGCTTCTTGATAAAATCCGCAGCACTGGCATGGGCGGTATCAGCGCAGACGACCCGCAGGCAGTACAGAAATTAGAAAAGAAACTGGAAAGCCTTGAAAAATCACAGGAAACCATGAAAGCCGTAAACGCCTATTACCGCAAGCATAAGACCCTTAACGGCTGCCCGCATTTACCGCCGGAGGAACTGGAAAAACTGAAAGCAGACATGGCGAGTAGTTGGCATTTGGAGGACAAGCCCTTTGCGACTTGGGCGTTATCCAACAACAGCGCAGAAATCCGGCGCGTGAAAGACCGTATCAAATCCCTTTCACAGCAAAAAGAAATCGGTTTTGTGGGTTGGGAATTTGACGGCGGCAAGGTGGAAGCAAACACCGAAGCGAACCGACTGCAAATCTTCTTTGAGGATAAGCCGGACGAAGCCACGCGGGAAGCCTTAAAAAGTAACGGCTTCCGTTGGTCGCCAAAAGCAGGGGCATGGCAGCGGCAGCTTACCAGTAACGCCTATTATGCGGCTGATTATGTGAAAGCCATTGCACCCCTTACCGGGGAAAAGCCGACCGAGATACAGCGGGCGCATATCCGGCAGCAAAAGGTAGCTGCACAGGAACAACCCGCACAGGAGCAGCCGGAACAGAAAGCCCCACAAGATAAAGACACTTTTTCCATTTATCAGATAAGGGGCGGGGACGAAACAAGGGACTTGCGTTTTGAGCCTTACGACCGTCTGATTGCCACAGGACACAGGGTAGACCCAAAAAACTATGCCCTTGTCTATTCCGCAGAGCTTACGCCGGGGACTTCCCTTGAAGATATTTACACCCGGTTCAATATCGACCACCCGAAAGATTTTAAGGGACACAGCCTTTCCGTTTCCGACGTGGTGGTACTTCATCAGAACGGGCAGGACACCGCCCACTATGTAGACAGCTTTGGTTATAAGGACGTGCCGGAATTTTTCAAGGAACAGGAAAAAGCCCTCATTCCCGACGACTTGGAAACAGGCGAAACAATCAAAACACCGAGGGGGACTTTCTATGTAACCGCCATGAGCCGCGAGCAAATGGAAGCTGCCGGATATGGATTGCACCACCAGTCCGACGACGGAAAATATCTGATTATGGGGAACGGTACAAGGGCTTTTGCTGTTCCCGTTCAGCCGGAAAACTATCTGAAAGCTGCCGAGCAGACCACCGAACAAAACTACAATATGATTGACGGACAGATAAACAACACCCCGACCACCGCAGAACTGGAAGCAAAGGTAAAGGCAGGAGAAACCATTTCCCTTGTTGACCTTGCGGAAGCTGTCAAGGCTGACAAGGAACGCGGCAAAGCGGTGAAAATGGAAAAGAAGCCCTCTATCCGGGCGCAGCTTAGAGCAGACAAAGAAAAGACCGCACAGAAAAAAGCGGCAAAATCAAAAAATCACGAATTGGAGGTATGAACATGATTAGACTGACCGTTGAAGAAACAAACCTGTTGAGCATTTACAATGAGGGCGGCAAGCGTGGGCTTACGGAAAACATCAATGCTGCGCTGCCGTTCATGGACGAGGATATGCAGGAACTTGCGAAACGTACCCTTGCGAAAATCGCACCTCTGACAGAAAATGAGTATGTGGAGCTTGCCATTTTCGCCGCTGATGAAGTATGACCGGGGTTAAGCGGCTTACGCCGCCCCAAAGCCGGAAAGTCAACAGCCTTGTAAAAAAGGAGTGCTGCAACTGCGATAACGGACACTGTATTTTACTGGACGACGGGGAGGAATGTGTCTGCCCGCAGCTTATTTCCTATTCGCTTCTTTGCAAATGGTTTCAGACCGCCGTACTTCCCCTTGATAAGCTGCTGTATGCAGAGATTTTCAAGACCGAGGATAAAAAGCGTTGTACCGAGTGCGGAGCTTCTTTTGCGTCCACCTCTAACAGCGTCAAATACTGCCCGGACTGCCGGAAGCGTATTACCCGCAGACAGGCAGCGGAGCGTATGAGGAAACGACGCGCCCTTGTTACGCAGTAGGGGTTAAAAAAGTCTTGATTTACAGGGCATAACAGACACGAAACTTGCATAAGCGATACGGAATACCTTTTCCCTTAAAATCGGGGTTCTACTGCGTAACATATCAAATCATCTGCACCCACAAAAAACGGGCGCGGCGGCTATGATTACATGGCTGCTGCGTCCGTTCTTTTTTTGTCTACAATACTTCTATATTCGATATGAAACATACCATTGCGCCGAGTAATGTATCTTCATCTGTTTTTAAGACGAGCAATACATTCTCTCCGGGATAATGTCCGTAATCCAAATACTGCACATATCCTGTAAGTGTATTTCAGCTGTTAAATGTGATTTTGATTTTACTGCCTATATCAAGATACCTTTCTATGCCGTACATATCATTTTCTTCTATTATTTTGATACACGTTGTAATGTCAACAATTTTCATAATTATTCCCGTTCCTTTCCTTTCTCCCGTTCCTGTTCTTTGCCCTGCCGCAAAATGCTGTCTATGTTCTGCTTGATAACGTCGTATTCCTTGACCTGTTTTTTCAGCTTTCCATAATCAGCGTAAAGGGCTTCTTTCTGCGCTTGGAGCTTCCCGTATTCTTCCTGCATGGCGGCAAGGTTAGGAAGTTTAGTAACGCCCGCCGCTTTCAGTGTCTTTACTGCCGCTTCGTGGAGTATCAGACTGCTTTCCTGCTTTGCCCGGTATGTGTCCTTATCCTTTGCCCTGCGGTATGCTTCATAAATGGGTTTTGTCTTTTGGTAGGTGGTAACGTGCTTCATCAGCACTGCCATGTCTGCAAGCCGCTTCTCCACGCTCTTTAATGCGTCTGCTGTCTTTACATTTTCCGCATTTATTTCCTCAATCCGGCTGACTAAATCTGCGTACTGCTCAATCTTATGTTCCGTCAAGAAATTCATAGTCTTTGCAGCCAGTTTCAGATTATGGATTTTCGCCCACTGTTCATAGCCCCGGCTCTCTTGTGCCTTGATACTGTTTTCAATGTCGATAAGCAGCGATACGCCGCGCTGCTCTTTGGGAGCTTTCGCCGCCTTTGTGCGCTTGCCCTCTATCCGTTCTCTTATGGCTTCCTCTGTATAATCTGCACCGAGAGTTTTTAAGCGGGTAAACCGTTCCTGTCCGGGAGCGCGACAGGAGATATATTTTCCCGGCTTTATCTCATAGCCTGCCGCCTGTAACCGCTGCAACAATTCTTCAAAACTTGCTACTTGGGGGATAAGCGTATCAACGGCAATTTTCAGCTTGTCTTTCCAACTTGTACCGACCTTTTCTGCTTGATATTCTGCATAGCTTTTTCCCTTGCTGCCTTTGCCCGGAACGACAACCGACAGCCCGTTTTCCCGGCACAGCTTATCGCTCATGTTCCGTATGCCGTAGTAGCTGCGCTTATTGGAATTGTATTTATGGTAGTCAACAAAATTGACCGCACAAAAAATGATATGGTTATGGATATGCCCTTTGTCTATGTGGGTAGTTAAGACGTATTCATGCTGTCCCTTTGTTACCGCGTCGGCAAGCTGCTTTCCGATAGCGTGGGCTTTCTCATAGTCTACTTCTCCCGGCTCAAAGGACTGTATCAAATGGTGGGCGAGATTGTTCCCTTTCTCTATGGCTTGTGCAAGCGTAAATCCGAACTCAATGTCTGCCGTTTCATAGCTGCACCCAAAGGAGGACACAAGCATTTTCCCGTCTGTTTTATCCGGGTTTTGGATATAGTCAAGGGCTTTGCTCAACGTGCTTTTAATAGGCTTAATCTTTGTAACCGCCATATCTCCGCAAGCACCCCCTTTATTTCCTCTATGTCCTCTTGGTAGACGCTGCCTGTCGCATTGACACGCTTTGCAATCTGATTGATGTTGACCCCGATTTTCTGTATCTCTGCTGTCATGGCTTTTATGTCGCTATGGTCTGTCTGAATGATATACCCGTCAATGGCAATCTTGCGAAGATACGCCGCCATGTTCCGGGTGGGGACGAGCTTCATTTTCTGTTCAATCAATGCCCTTTCTTCCTCTGTTACATAGAATTTGATTTGTATTTTTCTTTTGCGTCCGTTCATGCAATCGCTCCTTTCCATTCCGAGGGTTTGGGACACTTCCCAACAAGCAATTTTCAACCGACACACCGCAGGACGGGAGGGCGAAAATACGGAAAAGGGTACTCTTTTCCTATGCTTGCTAAGAAAGTTTTTTCCTCACTTACCACTACAACGAAACTTCCAGTATGCCAAAAAAGTGCAAAAGAAAAACGCCGCAATCCTGCGACGCTTCAATCACTTTATGCAGACAAAAACGAGGGAACTTTATTCCCCTGTCCTGTCGTTGTTGGCTTCCTCTATGCCTTTTGCAGTAGCAGACATGATTTTTAAGTCCGTTTCGCTCATAGTGTCAAGCATGGTATCGAGCTGACGGCGGCGTGTGGACTTCTCCTGTTCCCGTTCCGGGAAAAAGAACTGGTCTACTGATACGTCAAGCAGGGTTACAAGCTCATACAAAATCTGTAAACTTGGGTGCTGCCCGCTGTTCTCAATGGACGCGATATATCGGGGCGCAATATTCAGCGTGTCGGCTAACTGATTGCGTGATATTCCCTTTGCTTTTCTTGCTGCTTTAATGGCTTGTCCGAAAGCCTTAAAATCAAATTTCTCTTTACTCTGCTTCATAATCATTTCACCCAGTTACATTTTACCGTTCACCTTTCTTTCAAGATATGAGTACACATATCATAGTATTGATAGTAATAGAGCATAAAACATGCAGAGTAAGGTTGCTATCACTCATACTGCCATATATAATATCTAATGACATCGAAAATTAAAGAAATTGATTAGAAATAGATTTTTGTTTGATAATCTTAAATCAGATATTTACAAGGGAGGTATATTTATGGCGCAGAGTATTTTAATTGTAGACGATGAAAAAGAAATTGTATCAATGCTGTATTGCTATTTCAGCAAACTTGGATATACGGTATATACTGCAACAGCAGGAAATGCTGCATTAAAAGAAGTAGAAAAAAAACCTGACATTATTTTGTTAGACGTTAATATGCCAGATATTGATGGATTTACTGTTTGTGAAAGAATACGGGATTATGTTTCATGCCCTATAATTTTTTTTACAGCACGCATTGAAGATAGTGATAAAATAAAAGGATTTTCTATTGGCGCAGACGACTATGTAATAAAACCATTTTCTGTTGATGAATTAGAAGCTCGCATTGCAGCACATCTTCGCAGAGAAAAAAGACACAATACATCTTCAAAGGTGCAATTTGATGAAGATATGGTTATAGATTATTCCTCACGTATTGTGTTTTATCATAATAAGGATATGGCTTTTACCAAAAAAGAATTTGATATAATATCTTTCCTTTCGCAAAACAAAGGAATTGTTTTTGACCGGGAAACTATTTATGAAAAAGTTTGGGGATTAGACGGCATTGGTGATAATACAGTTGTTACAGAACATATCAGACGTATTAGGGCAAAATTTTTATCTTTAGGCGATAGACCTTACATTGAAACTGTTTGGGGGTGCGGATATAAATGGAAAAATTAAAGAGAAGCAGATGGTTCAATCGGTTAAATAGCATGAGTATTAGAATGTCCTTTGTTCTTTATGCTTTGTTTTCGTTGTTGATTGGAATAATTATTTGTATATTTTTAATTTCAATGGTTGACAGATACAGAATAAATTTAAACTATAAGTATGAAAATATGTCAACAAGGTATGATATACCGGAAAATGACTCATTTACCGCCACTTATAGTAATGACCAAACAAAATATACAATATTTGACACGAAAGGAAACGAGATATGCAAGTTCAATGTTGATTATCAAAAAGAACGCCCAGTACACGAATATGTCTATCCGAACCATGTTTCATATATCGAAGTTTTACCTAATTTTACAAGCCGGGATAGGCTTATTGACAGTGCTTTAGGTTCATTAAATATTGCAATTATTCCTATCGTATTATCTATTAGTATGATATGTTGTGTAACATTTTTTTATAAAAAAAAATTATCAAAACCCATTAAGCTATTAACTAATGCGTATCATAAAATTGAAGCAAATGACTTAGATTTTACATTATCATATCCATTAAATGATGAAATGGGGAAACTCTGTCACGCCTTTGAAAAAATGAAAGATTGTTTGTCGAAAAATAATGAAACTATGTTTAGACAATTTGCTGAACAGCGCCGTTTGAATGCTGCTTTTTCACATGACTTACGCACTCCTTTGACTTTACTAAAGGGTCATGCTACTATGTTGCTTTCCTTTATTCCCAAAGGCTTAGTATCACAAGAAGAAATATTAGACGAAATATCAGTAATGTCAAAAAATATTTCACGTCTTGAAAAATATGTAAATGCTATGACGAACTTATACAGGTTAGAGGATATTGATATTCCACGACAACAGATTACATTTCATTCACTTATTGATAATTTTAATAACACAGCGGAAGCACTTTGTTATGACAAACATTTTTCAATTACTGCAAGCGGTGATAATATAACCTTGTTTATCAATTTAGATACAGTCATGCAGATTTATGAAAATTTACTCTCTAATAGTATTAGATATGCAAAAAGTGATATTGCTATTAGCGTAGTAATAGAGAATAATAATTTGGTTATATCTGTTTCAGACGATGGTTGCGGGTTTAAAAATATTGAGATTGAAAAAGCAACATTACCATTTTATAAATCATCGAAAGATATATCTACTGAACATTTGGGGTTAGGGCTGAATATTAGTAAGATTTTAAGTGAAAGACATGGCGGAAATATCCAAATTGCTAATAATAAAGCAGGGGGAGCATGTGTTACAGTGAAAATAAATTGCAATGAAAGTTGATTGAAAATAGACATTTTATTGCTATTATAAATTTAAAAGAAAGGAGATAATGACAAATGAAAAAAATAATATGTATGTTTCTAACTTTATTGCTATTGGTGTGTATTGTTGGGTGTAGTCAAACAAAGGACAGTGATATTCATGTAGTACAAGATTATTCCGAAGAATATGAGGTTTCTCCTTATGGAAGTGAAGAAGCACTTGACACTTTGGACGATTTGAAGATTTCAATGAGTGCAGAAAAGGATTTAGACTTAAAGCACCTTTCATTTCTAATAGAAAATACTTCTGATAAAGAATACCGATATTCACCAAATTATTTTGAAATAGAAACTGAACAATCCGGCACTTGGTATCAACTTGAACAGCTTGATGACCCTTCAAAGAGCAATGAAAAGGATTGTTTTATTAAGCCTAACGAACGATTAACATTAGAAATTGATGTTAAAAGTTTTTATGGAGAATTGCCTGCTGGACACTATCGTTTGATTAAACAATTTGCGTTCTTTGAAAGTGAAAGAGATTGGGATTACGATACATATAATTTATCTTGCGAATTTACGATAAGGTAAAAATTCTCTACTTCATAAGCATGAAATAAAAAAAACCGCTTATGAAATAGAAAGTTCTCATGCCATTTTAACGGCGGTTTTGAAATAACAATCAAAACCGTCGTTTTCTTTTGAAAATCTAAAACAGAGGGCATATTAAAATCCTGCTATTCGGGGACACGACGGTATCAAGGAGGTATCGCCATGTCCTTTTTTCTATACCCTAATGGGTTACTATCAAAAAAAGCCATTATCCACCGACGGGGTATTCCGGCTATGTAGATGAACTATCAAATCAATTAAATACTGCTGTTATTTCCTATGCGTCTGTCTGCATTTTGCAGGCAGGCGCATTTCGCATTTTACAGAAGATTTTTCAAAAACTTTGCCCTCTTTTTGGCAAAGCAAAAAGTCGCCTGTATTATCCCGCGAAAAGGGGAGGTACTACCGCCTTTCGGCAGAAAGGAGGTGAACACCATGACACCTAATCGCAGGGAATTTGAAAAGCAATGTGCGTTTCAAAAGTTCTGTAAATCAGTACTTCACAATGAAGCGTGCAACACCCATGAGGAAATTCGTCGGCGCAGAGTTCGGGAGGTTACTTTTTCCAACCTTGCCTTGCATGAGGAACGGCAGCTTTATACCGTCGATAAGTATTTTCAAGACGAAAAAGCAGAGCCGTCCTATCAAATGGCAGGAAAAGAAATAACCCCAAAACTGCTACTTGAAGCTATCCGGGCTTTACCCGAAGAACGGCGCAAAATTGTACTGCTGTATTACTTTGAGGGATTGACTGATATAGAAATCGCAAAGCAGCTCAATATCTCAAGAAGTACGGTACAGTATCGCCGGACAAGCTCCTTTGAGCAGTTAAAAAAATATTTGGAGGAAAACGCTGATGAATGGATTGAATGGTAAACCGACCGAGTACCCGGAAAATGCCCTTGTTCCTTATCCTGTTATTTTGGCGGCGAGCAAAGGCGACCCGGACGCAATGAAGATTGTATTGCAGCATTTCAGCGGCTACATAGCAAGTCTTTCCATGCGAAAGCTCTATGATGAGCGAGGAAATGTTTATTTTGGAGTAGACGAAGAAATACGCGAAAGGCTGCAAGCAAAACTAATGAGGGCAATCCTCACATTTAGGGCTGAATAAACCAACAAGGTATTGGAACGCTTCCCCCTTTTCCGTTCCATATCGCAGAACAGCCCTCTGCTCTTTGACAAAGAAAGCGGTGCAATAGAACGGCGACGCAGTATAAGGCAAATCAGATACATTCGATGTATGGGGAGCCGTTGGGCTGATACGCCATGACCGAAAGGAGGGACAAAACGAGCGAAAACTATCAGCGTTCCAAAGCAGATTTAGCAACTCTGTCGCCACAATCCATATATCGGTATAATGATACTCCTTTACCGCCGTAGTCCGAGCGTTAGAAGCGTCGCAGACAACGGGTAGAGCTGCATGAGAACCATGCGGAAGTGAAATTCTTGTGAGGTTTGCTAAAACCGTCTGATGAGCCTTTATAATTTTACAATAGTTTTATAGTTCAAGAAAGGGGAGAGAATAAATGAATAATGAAACACAGGTACAGATACAAAATAAGTTTTGTTTAACGATTGATGAAGCAGTAATTTATTTTAATATTGGAGAAAAGAAATTAAGAAAACTTGTTTCAGATAATTTGGACTCCGGTTTTATTATTCAAAATGGAGTGAAGTTTCTTATCAAAAGGAAACGATTTGAAGATTTTCTGAATGACCTGACAGCAATTTAATAAATATAGGATAATCAGTAGCCATATCGGATAGGCTATATAGTCTTTCCGCTTTGAGTGCTGCTTGATAAAAGGATAGAAAAAGGGCTTTGCTTATGATATAATTTAATATATCGTGGCGAGGCTCTTTTTGTACGAAAGGAGCATAGACATGAGCGGAAAAAGACGAGATAGCAAAAATCGTATTCTTCGCAATGGAGAGAGCCAACGCCGGGACGGACGATATGCGTTCAAATATATTGATACAACAGGTAAACCGCAGTTTGTTTATAGTTGGAAATTAGAAAAGACAGATAAGACACCACAGGGAAAGCGCGACGACCTTTCATTAAGGGAAAAGGAAAAGCAGATAATGAAAGCGATTGATGATGAAATCGTCCCGCGTGGTGGGGAAATGACCGTTTTAGAACTGGTAAAGAAATATCTTTTACAAAAAACGGGAGTACGGCATAACACAGAAGCAAATTACAATTTTGTTCTCAATATTATTAAGAAAGAGGACTTTGGTAAAAAGCGGATAGATAAAGTGAAACTGTCCGACGCAAAATGTTGGCTGATAAAGTTACAGCAGGACGGGCGCGGGTATAGCTCTATTCATTCTATCAGAGGTGTTGTAAGACCAGCTTTTCAAATGGCGGTAGATGATGATTTGATACGCAAAAATCCGTTTGAATTTCAGCTTGCTACGGTTGTTGTAAACGACAGCGTAACAAGAGAAGCAATTACAAGAAAGCAAGAACGAGCATTTCTTGAATTTGTGGCAAATGATAAGCACTTTTGCAGATATTATGAGGGGATTTTTATCTTATTCAAAACAGGGCTTCGTATTTCAGAGTTTGTGGGATTGACATTATCAGATTTGGATATGCAGAATAGAAAAATTAGTGTCAATCATCAGTTACAAAGAAAACGGAATATGGAGTATGTAATTGAAGATACAAAGACTTCTTGTGGCACAAGAGAAATCCCTATGACAGATGAAGTTTATAAGTGCTTTCAACGTATTATTTCCAGTAGAAAGAAACCGAGGGTTGAACCTATTGTAGGAGGTAAATGTGGCTTCTTATATTTGGATAAAAACGATATGCCTATGGTAGCCTTGCACTGGGAAAAATACTTTCAGCATATTTGCGAGAAGTATAATAGTATTTATAGAGTGCAAATGCCAAAGGTTACGCCACACGTTTGCCGTCACACTTTTTGTTCTAATATGGCTAAAAGCGGCATGAACCCTAAAACTTTACAGTACCTCATGGGACATTCTGATATTAGCGTCACGTTAAATACTTATACACATATAGGCTATGACGACGCGAAAGAGGAACTGAAACGGGTAGTAAATGGCGAGTAGTAAAATGAGTATTCAGCCCTTAATTTACTACTTTTTGTACTACTTTTGAGGTAAAAGATGTGCTAATTTATGCTACGATATGCCACGAATGAGAGGAAACAGCAAGCGAAAGAAAATGCCGATACATCAAGGAAATACAGTAAATTCAAGGAGTTTTACATAGATGATTAGAGTATTATTTATTTGCCACGGCAATATCTGCCGCAGCCCCATGGCCGAGTTCGTGATGAAGGACTTGGTGAAAAGGGCTGGGCTGGCGTCGCAATTCCATATCGAGTCGGCAGCCACCAGCCGAGAGGAGATCGGCAACCCGGTCTATCCTCCGGCGCGGCGCAAGCTGGCGGAGCATGGAATCTCCTGCAACGGCCATGCGGCGCGCCAGCTCACCAATCAGGACTACGACAAGTACGACCTGCTGATTGGCATGGACAGCGCGAACCTGCGGAATATGTACCGCATCTGCGGCGGCGATTTTGCCGGCAAACTGCACCTTCTGATGGACTACACCAAGCAGTCCCGCGATGTAGCCGACCCGTGGTATACCGAGGACTTTGAGTCGACTTGGCGGGATGTGCTGGAGGGGTGCCAGGGCTTGCTGAAAGAATTATTGCAGTGAGGTGAATGGAATGGAACAGAATGATAAGATCCAGCTATTCGAGGACAAACGTATCCGCACGGCGTGGGACGAGGAAAAAGAGGAATGGTATTTTTCCATTGTCGATGTCTGCGAGGTGTTGAGCGGCACAGATAATCCACGCCGTTATTGGAGTGATCTCAAGAGAAAACTAAAGTCTGAAGGCGCAGTTGAACTGTACGAAAAAATCGTACAGTTGAAAATGACTGCTCCAGACGGAAAAAAACGATTGACCGATGTAGCGGACACCGAGCAGCTCCTCCGTATCGTCCAATCTATTCCCTCTCCAAAAGCAGAACCATTCCGAGCATGGTTAGCACAGGTTGGCCGGGAGCGCATTGAGGAAACCATCGACCCGGAACTGACCATCGAGCGGGCACTGGAAACCTATCTCAAAAAGGGGTACACCCGCGAGTGGATCAACCAGCGGCTGCAAGCCATTCAGGTCCGCAAGGAACTGACAGATGAATGGGACGCCCGCGGCGTGCAGAAGGGCGTGGAGTACGCCATCCTCACCGATGAGATCTCCCGCGCATGGTCGGGGATGTCCACCCGGCAGTACAAAAATCTAAAGGGCTTGAAAAAGGAAAACCTTCGTGATAACATGACCACGCTGGAGCTGGTGCTGAATATGCTGGCGGAAGCCACCACCACACAGTTTTCAAAGGATCGAAAGCCCACGACCTTCCAAGAGAATCTGGAAGTTGCTAAAGCTGGCGGACAGGTTGCCGGACGAACAAGGAAAGACATTGAGTCACAGTCCAATACGCCGGTCATCTCCCCGAAGAACGCCGCGCAGCTCAATCAGGTCGTGACTGACCTTCTGGAAGGGGCGGCCGCGGATATGAGCGAGATGCCAGAGGAAAAATAGCGTTTTCGCATAATGGTTTTTCACGCGGCCAATTAGCAGCTCTTGAAAGCACCCATTAAAAAAGTTTGAGAAAAGTTAAAAAAGAACGGAGAATTCCGACTTGCGCATGGCATTTTTGAGCCGGGGGTTCAAAAATCTACAGTGGTACGGCATGACAAGTGAACACCACCCGTGTTTCGAACTTTTTTATCGAAACACGGGTGGTTTCTTATACGGAAAGCCTTGCGTCACAAGGCTTTCCACTTTTCTTGCATATGTTCCTATATATCACGAAACACCAAAATTGCGAAGATGTTTTTATACGCCAGCATCGCGGTATGAACACGACTTTTCGATATATTTACAGAAGAGGAAATGGGCAGTTTGATGTATGTGAGCGCCGATAGCGATATTAGCTATTTTGGAGTAAGGACAAGATGAAAATAGCCGAGTTGAAGACATCTGACATGGATGCCACGCGAGCTGCAATCCTTTTTGAAACACGGGTGGCACCTTATTCCGAATGCCTTGCTATGGAGGACAATTTACTAAAACGTAGACATTTTGTTAGCTGTCGGATATAATAAACCCGAAGGAGGAGTGCTTATGATTTATTCAATCTACGAAATTCAGCAGCGAATCGCGCCGGTGACGAAGCAGTACGGTGTGAAAGCGATATTCCTCTTTGGCTCTTACGCAAGAGGTGAAGCCCGAGAGGACAGCGATATCGATTTGCTGGTCGATACCAGCGGAACGAACCTGCGCAGTCTTCTCTCTTTGGGCGCGCTGTATTGCGACCTTGAAGCGGCGCTGCAAAAGCCCATCGATCTGATCGCTATCAGCGCACTAGAACAGCGTGCGCAGATGCCGAGCGAGGAAATGTTCAAGGAAACCGTGATGAAGGAGAGACTGAATGTATATGACGCAGCCTGACCGCCAACACGTCCAACATATCCGCGACTATTGCGAAGAGATCCGCGAAATCATTTGGGAAACCGCGGTCAACGATATTCCCGCCCTGAAGCAGTTCTGCGAGGAACAGCTTACAGAAAACTGAGAATTCAACGATATTGAAGCCGCCTGACAAAAAGGATGATTTCTTATGAAATCATCCTTTTTTATTCATGGGTGAGTGTTTTGCGAATTGGGATTAAACGCTCTGCTCTGCCGGGTGGCAGATGCGTTCTTCTTCCTATCGTTCAAAGGAATAGAGTCCATCTGCTTCCAGCTCCTTTGCCATGCCCCACGCCAGTTTGAAGCCCGCCGTGAAGCTCATCAACGTGGCCTCCTCCAGTAATATATTCTGCGCGTCCAGCAGGCGGAGCAGCTTCTTGCGCTTCTCATCATCCATTCCCTCACGTACCTCTTCGCGGGCGGATTGGACAGCGCGGACGAGCCGCTCCGGCGGCTTCTTGTCAAACCGTTCCTGCAAGGCTTTCATGTAGTCGTACATGGTATCCCTCCCTTTGCAGCCACAACACATACCACAACTCACCGCACAAAGCTACTGTTATTTCGATGCTGACGATATTCATATCTCCAGCATCCCTTGCAAGCCCGCGCTGGCGGCCTTTTTGTTCTTGTCGAAGGCGTGTGTGTAAATGTCCAGTGTGGTGGAGGGCTGACTGTGGCCGAGGATGCCCGCCACCGTGGCAACATCCGTGCCGCCCGCGATCATCAGACTGGCGGCGGTGTGCCGGAGGGAATGGACGTTCAGCTCCTGCGGCAAGCCGTTTTTCTTGAGGATCAGCTTGAAGCGGTAGGTGAAGGTGGTGGGCGTCATGGGGAGCTGCGCTCCTTGCCGGCGGAACAGGAAGTCATTGGCGGTCAGCTCTCGCTGGTCATAGGTCTCGGTGATGTATGCACATTCTTGTCGGTACTCCCGCAGCAGCGATTCCATCTCAGCGGAGAAGTACACATAGCGGTTGCCCGCGCGGGTCTTGGGTTCCTTAACGAAGATTTCCTCGTCCGTCACCTTGACCGCGTTGCGGCAGATGTGGATGGAACGCTGCTCCCAATCAATGTCGCACCACTTCAATCCGCAGCACTCGCCCCGCCGCATCCCCGTGGCGATGATGAGCTTGAAGTAGGTTTCGTACTTGATGCTCTCGCCCTCCAGCGCGGCGATGATCTTCTGCGCCGTTTCTTCGTCTGCAATCTTCTTTTCGCACTTGCGCCAGGCGTAGCGGTAGGTGCGCCACGCCGGATTATGCGAAAGAAAGCCACCCTCCACGGCATCAGAGAGGATGCTGCACAGCGTCGCGTGCACGCCCTCAATGGTGTACAAAGCTGGGGGTATCCTCCAAGGTGGCCAAGGCGCTGTTAAAGGAATACCACGCGCTGCACCGCGCACGGCGGTTGGGAGATGATGCGTTTTCCGTCAGCTGCGGCGGCGATCCCGCCGTGGCTTATTACCGCCTCATGCGCAGGACGCTGCTGATACAGACGAGCGCGGAGTAATGAGTTGAGAGGTGTATATCGAGGACGTGAAAGAGTCCATCGGTAGTCGCTGGCGTATTGAAAAAATTGTCAATACTATGCTCTCAGCTTATTGTTTTCGACGGTTTTCTGCGCTACGCTAAGAGGGAATATTTTGGAAGGGAGTTGCTATTATGGCAAAAGTAAAAAAGCGCGCACTGAGCATTGCACTTGTCCTTGCAATGCTGCTGAGCCTTTCGGTGACCGCCTTTGCGGCGCAGAACGACGTCAGTATTGAACTGGACGGAAAGAAGGTCGCGTTCACCTCAGAATCGGGCAAACCGTTTGTCGATGTGAATGGCAGAACGCAAGTTCCTCTTCGCGTGGTCATGGAGCAGTACGGCTGCGACGTGAAGTGGAACAGCATGAGCAGCACGGCCATCATTACGAAGGGCAGCACCACCGTCACCGTGCCCATCGGCAAGGGTTACATCACGGTCAACGGGAAGAACGTCCCCATGGACACGTCGGCGCTCGTGCAGGACGGTCACACGTATCTGCCCATCCGCGCGGTGCTGGAGGCGTTCGGTGCGAATGTGAAGTGGGACAACGGTAAGGTCTCCGTCACGTCCGCCTCCGCCGGCGGCTTTGACAACATCTATGTGGATGACGACGGTGATCTGATCTTCGAACTGGCAAACGGCAGCAAGATCAACGCGGGCAGCGTCAGCAGCGGCAAGGATGGTAAAGACGGTAAAGACGGCAAGAATGGCGTTTCCGTCACCGACGCTTATGTGGACGCAGGCGGTGACCTGATGATTAAACTCAGCAGCGGCCGCACCATCAACGCGGGCAATGTCGGCACGGGCGGCAGTCTGAGCGGCCTGACCTTCGCGGACTATGATGTGGGAACAAAGTTTTACCTCGTCCAGCCGACCGGCAGCTTCACGGTGCCTGTTGTGTCAAACGGAGCGGAATACGAGGTCACTTTTGACAAGGTGTATTATGAGCTGACGGCGGACTATACCGGTAAGAGCGAAGCGTGGGTCTGCACGGAGAACAACACGGTGTATGCTCCGTATAGAGCAACGATGCACATTGAAGGCTCGACCGATCCTGCGCTTGCGGGATGCAAGCTTTCAGTTTCATTTTTGGTCGCTAACGGTGCAGGCACCGCTTGGGGGTATACGGCAAAGATCACTGAGGATGGTAGCTTCGCTGTTTCCGTTACGCAGGGGGAAAATGGAACGACTCCATGGAATGCACCCAAAAATCTGGTGCTCAACAAGGTGACACTCAGTGGCACTCCGACTGTTGACAGTACGATTCGCAAGCTTCTTGCCAAGGCTGCGGGTGACTGGGAACTGATCAATGGAGATAAGGACTCCACAATGAGCATCTCTGCCAATGGTAAGCTGATTTATAACGGCAACGAGCGTAAGGCAGAATATCTGGCTGGTGGAGACAGATACCTGAACATCTCTGTTGATGGAGAAGTCTATATATATGACAGCCATCGTGATATTATTTATAATGGCTCAGGCAGAAAAGATGATGAGCAATACCGCCGGAGTGGAAGCTATCAAGTGGTGGACCTTACAATGGATAACTTCTTTGACTACTATGAGCTAAAAGATGTGACGGTAGTTGAACATGATGCTTTTGGTGAGTTAGATTACATTTATGTGGGAAAGGAATTTTCGCTTAAAGGTGAGTACGGACTTGATCCCATCATTGATTCAACTGTGAACATCGAATCCTACTCGAAAGGGGCTTACAGATATTACAAGATTGATTCGGAGAAAGAAACCTATACGATTGGGGAAAAGGTTGGGGACGATCGTTCCGGTACAGGCTCTCGGACTTACCAAGGTAGCAGAGTGACTTCCCTTTGTGGAGATGGATATATGCTTACTCCGCCAAAAGGAGACACTTTCTTTTATGAAGAACTGAGACCTACAAAGGTGCAGGGTACTCTGTACCTCATCCACAACACCTCTACCACCACCGACTGACCCATAGAACAAAAGTAACCGTCAAAGCAGGCAGCGGCTGGACAGACATGGGACAATAGTGGTGGGGAGTTGTGAAACTTTCCACCACTATAATGTTCAGGGTGTGAAGTAAATGACGAGCAATGAGCTGAAACATGAAGCCAAGAAGCAGGAATGGAGCATGTCTATACAGGAATGCAGGGGCAGCGG
>CDZS01054243.1_pt1 | contig 31220 bp, 30 predicted proteins | sample 557751 | NCBI WGS metagenome assembly CDZS01 (sample SAMEA3182113, study PRJEB8094) | gut metagenome | biome: human; feature: gut; material: Stool; isolation source: human stools | place: Canada | collected 2013-05-07 | reverse complement strand
CCAGTAGCCCCGGCTGGGTATAAGAATAAGCAGTGCCGTAAGCAGACGTCGGTACCATAGCGTCCCAAGGGACGCATTGCGGTCGTATTGTGACCGCTTATGTACCGCTACGCTCTGCGACAGGAGCGCATCGTACTAAAAGTACGAGCGTGCCGCGTTTCTTATACCCTGCCAAGGGCTACGGGGATTTGATAGCATTTCTTTACTAACTCTCTATTTACATCTCTGTGCTGATAGTACCACTTGTAAAGTCTTGTCGGAATCGGTATAATATAGACAGATTGGGAGGTAAAAATATGCTGCTTACATTAGTACCGCTTTTTGATGAAAATATGGCCGTTTGTGCCTACTCCTTTTTTACCCAGAGGGAGAATTTCCTGTTGAATCCTCTGTTGCTTGGAACCGCACAGTTCGACGGGGCATCCCAGATCACGGGTCTGGAACTGATCCAGAAAATGGGTATTGATACCTTGTCTCAGGGAAAAGAAATCTTCGTACCGATCAGCAATATCTCGATTTTTGCGGATATTCCGGAGCAGTGCGATGCACCTCATGAAAAAATCGTACTTTTGATCGATAATACCATTCCGCCGATTGAAATGTATGTCAATCGTCTGAAGGAATTGAAACAGCAAGGCTATAAACTTGCCATTCGTAAGCTTGCGGTCAGTGATTTTGAAAATTACAGAGAAGTCCTGAAGCTGATGGATTATGTCCTTCTGAATAACCGTAAAATAGCCATTGATAAAGCCAAGATTTATTTCGGAAAATTATTTCCGAATATCAATCTGTGTGCCGGTAATATTGATACCATGGAGGACTTCGAGAGACTGAAGGAGACCGGCGGATATCGTTTCTATGAGGGTAAGTTCTATCGTGTTCCCATTACGAAGGGACAGACAGATGTGGCACCCTTGAAGGGCAATTATATTGACCTGCTGAATATTGTGAACAGCCCGGATTTTGAACTCACGACAGCGGCGGATATCATCAGCCGTGATACCGCACTCACGATCGATCTGCTGAAAATGGTTCAGCCACTGGCTGTAAATTCGGAGATTACGTCTATCCGTCATGCGGCTGCCATGCTGGGACAGCGGGAATTGAAAAAGTGGATCAACACGGCAGTAGCCAATGCTTTGTATGCGGATAAGCCGAATGAGGTTACCAGACTTTCTCTGCTTCGTGCCAAATTTGCCGAGAATCTGGCGGAAGCGTTTGGCCTGAAGGCGCAGAAGGATGAATTGTTCCTGATGGGATTGTTCTCCGTGTTGGATGTGATCCTCGAGAAACCCATGGCAGAGGCTTTGAAGGTGGTCCATGTGGCTGGCGAGATCAGTAATGCACTGATCTACCGCATCGGCGTACTGGCACCGGTGTACGATTTTATGCTGCAGTATGAGACAGCCAACTGGGCGGAGGTATCCCGCCTGATGCTATTAAAGAATATTGATATGAATACAGTATATGAAGCCTATACATCGGCGTTGAAGTGGTATCGCACCGTACGTTGATTGTATTAAAAAATGTACTTGTGTTTTGCATACATTTATGTTATTTTCTTGAATGACTTGTAATTATATCCTCCGGCAGTTCAAAGGACGCCAGATGGAGGAATAGTAGCAAAGGCGCAAAAAGCGCGGAAAGGAAATTTCATATGAAAAAAAACAAGACACTTGAGATGGTACAATTGGCCGTACTCATCGCGATCATGCTGATTCTGGCATTTACCCCGCTTGGGTATCTGCGCATCGGACCGTTAGCAATCTCCCTGATGACCATTCCCGTAGTCATCGGTGCAATGATCTTAGGACCCGCAGGCGGAGCCGTACTGGGACTGGTATTTGGACTTACCAGCTTTTACCAGTGCTTTGCAGGAGATCCTTTTGGAGCAGCTTTGGTAGCAATGAATCCGTTTTTCACTTTCCTGGTATGCATCCCTACCAGAACTCTGATGGGATGGCTGTCCGGCGTGATCTTCAAGGCACTGTGGAAGATCGACAAGACGAAGACCGTAACTTACTTCGTGACCGGTCTGCTGGGAGCATTTATGAACACCCTGTTCTTCATGTCCACTTTGATGATCTGCTTCGGTCATACCGAATATCTGCAGAGCATGAATGCAACCGGAGCGAATCTGTTTATGTTCGCCGTAGCATTCTGTGGTATCAACGGAGCACTGGAGATGCCCATGAGCTGTGTAGTAGGTGGTGGCGTTGCGAAGGCAGTCAGCGTAGCACTGAAGAAGAATGCAGCAACAGAAGAGAAATAATCAGATTTTCCGAAACGAAAAATATATAAAATATACAAACAGACCCCCGGAGTATGACAGATGGTCATGCCGGGGGTTTTCCATGTGGAAATTTTGAATACGGAATTCATGTGCCGAAATGCATATATAGGCAGAAAGGATGGTCATTACAGCGACACCCACATTGTCTGTAGGGTATCTGCCGTGACAGCAACATTCCCCTGGATCATGGGAGCGGATCCGCCACCTTTTGCAGAAAGTTCCCGGCGCATGCGGTCTGCCAGTTCCTGACAGTTACAGGAAGCACTGCCTACAATAAATCGATAACCGTTTGTATCATCTCCGGCAAAGATACCACAGTAACCGGAATATTTTTCGGTCAAGGAATTGACGGCATTACGCAGGGCAATGGCATCCAGTTCGCCGACGAAGAGAAGCACGTGACAGGTCTCTTCCGGGGAGGGCAGTGCATTCATCTGTACCTTCAGAAGTTCCGCCTGCAAAGCATTGGCGCGTTCTTTTTGCTGGCGTGCATCCTCTTTGACCCGGACAACGGCATCGGCCACTTCCGGCTGCTTTGCGGACAGCAGAGAGGAAATGGCCCAGACGGAATCCTGTTTTTCGGTATAGTCGGCCAGAGCACGGCCGCCGCAGAGAATATTGATACGGACACCGCCTCTGTGGCTCTGGACATTCACGATCTTGATGAGACCGATCTGACCGGTAGTATCCACATGGGGAGCACAGCAGGCGCACAGATCCACGCCGGGGATCTCCACGATGCGGACATTTTCCGTGAGAGCCAGCTTACTGCGATAATTTAAGTTCACCAGTTCTTTGGAGGAGGGCCAGCTGATGTTGACCGGAAGATTTTTCCAGACGTAAGCGTTGGCTTCCTGTTCGATAAGGCGCAGTTGTTCCAGAGAGACTTCCCCGTTCATATCCAGTGTCACTTCTCTGTCACTTAAATGAAAGCCCACATTTTCCAGACCGAAATGGGAATGCAGCAAGCCGGAGATCATATGCTCCCCGGAGTGCTGCTGCATGAAATCAAACCGGCGGTTCCAGTCCACATGACCGGTGACTTCAGTGCCTGTGGGAAGCTCACAGGTCATTTTATGATACAGGATGCCCTGCTTAATGCTGATATCCAGTACTTCCTGACCGTTTAAGGTGCCTTTATCGGCGGACTGGCCGCCCTCTTCCGGGAAAAATGCGGAAGCATCCAGAACGATCAGATAATATCCTTCTTCTTTGGCAGGAACACATTCGGTCACCACGGCGGTAAAATCCGTCTGATGTACATCTTCATAATATATTTTACGTGTGCCAAGGGAATTCATTTGTGCATTGCTGATACGATCCATAGATGCCTGTCCAATCTGCTGTAGGAAAACAGCGTTTTGTGATAATTGAAAAATAGAAAATATATATCTATTCTATATCAGACCCGGTGGAAAAAGCAATGGAAAATGTAAGCTTTTACACAGCTTTGTCAGATTCTCCAAGGAGTATTGGGATTGCGTAATTGTTTTTTGTAGGTTTTTACGCAGACAGGGTCTATTGCGACGCATTTTTTTTTATGATATAATGAATCGATTAAGCAGTAGAGAAACACACTGGAAATACAAACGTCGCAAAAAGCGGCAGAATGTGAGGAAAGAATGAAGGCATTTTTGATTTTGGAAGATGGAACGGTGTTCGAAGGAACGCACATCGGTGCAGACAAAGAGATCATCAGTGAAATCGTATTTAACACATCCATGGCCGGATATCTGGAGGTCCTGACGGATCCGTCCTATGCAGGACAGGCTGTATGCATGACTTACCCCCTGATCGGTAACTATGGCATATGCAGGGATGACTGTGAGTCGGAGAGACCCTGGCCGGATGGATTCATCGTCAGAGAGCTTTCACGTATTCCCAGCAACTTCCGCTGTGACTGCACAATACAGGAATACTTAGAGGAGAACGGTGTGCCCGGTATCGCCGGAATCGATACCCGTGCGCTGACCAAGATCCTGCGTGAGAAGGGTACCATGAACGGTATGATCACCACCAACGAAGCCTATGACCTGAACGAAGTGCTTCCGAAGCTGAAAGCATATACCACAGGTAAGGTCGTGGAAAAGGTGACCTGCAAGGAGAAGTATGTAGTGAATCCCACCACGGATCTGGCACAGAACGGCCCTCTGTCCGGTGCAGCGCGTTTTGATAAAGAAGCTTATGAAAAGGGTGTCAGAGAGCCCAAGCCCGCACTGGTAACGGAGCTGTCCGGACAGGGACTAAAGGTAGCTCTGTTAGACCTGGGAGCCAAGAGAAATATCGCCAGATCCCTGGCAGAGAGAGGCTGTGAGGTGACCGTATACCCCGCTGGAACTCCCGCACAGGAGATCATTGATGATAATCCCGACGGTATCATGTTAAGTAACGGACCGGGAGACCCCAAGGAGTGTACCGGTGTGATCGCCGAGATCAAAAAGTTATACGATACCGAGATTCCTATTTTCGCAATCTGTCTGGGACATCAGCTGATGGCTCTGGCTACCGGCGCAGATACCCACAAAATGAAATATGGACACAGAGGAGGCAACCATCCGGTAAAGGATCTGATGACCGGAAGAGTATATATTTCTTCTCAGAACCATGGATATGTGGTAGATACCGACAAGCTGGATCCTTCCGTAGCGGTTCCCGCATTTATCAATGTCAACGACGGTACCAACGAGGGTCTGTCCTACACCGGCAAGAACATTTTCACCGTACAGTTCCACCCGGAAGCATGTCCGGGACCCCAGGACTCCGGTTACCTGTTTGACCGGTTCATTCATATGATGAGAGGAGAGAACTAAGATGCCCAAGAATCCTAATGTAAAACGAGTAATGGTAATCGGCTCCGGTCCTATTGTCATCGGACAGGCAGCGGAATTCGACTATGCAGGTACCCAGGCCTGCCGTTCCCTGAAGGAAGAGGGAGTAGAGGTAATCCTGGTGAACTCCAACCCTGCGACCATCATGACTGATAAAGATATCGCAGATAAGGTATATATCGAGCCCCTGAACGTAAAGGTTCTGGAGCAGATCATTGAAAAGGAAAAGCCCGACAGCATCCTTCCTACCCTGGGAGGACAGGCTGGTCTGAACCTCGGTATGGAGCTGGAGGAGTCCGGCTTCCTGGCTGCTCATAATGTAAAGCTGTTAGGTACTACCGCAGCTACCATTCGTAACGCCGAAGGACGTCAGGAGTTCAAAGACCTGATGGAGCGCATCGGTGAGCCCTGTGCAGCATCCAGGGTCGTTGAAAATGTGGAAGACGGTGTGGAATTCACCAATACCATCGGCTATCCGGTCGTACTGCGTCCCGCTTATACCCTGGGAGGTTCCGGTGGCGGTATCGCCCACAATCAGGTAGAACTGGAAGAGATTCTGGAGAACGGTTTACGTCTGTCCCGTGTGGGTCAGGTACTGGTAGAGCGTTGTATTGCAGGCTGGAAAGAGATCGAGTACGAAGTAATGCGTGACAGCGCAGGCAACTGCATCACCGTATGTAACATGGAGAACATCGATCCCGTCGGCGTGCATACCGGAGACAGTATCGTAGTAGCTCCTTCCCAGACCCTGAGCGACAAGGAGTACCAGATGTTACGTACTTCCGCTCTGAAGATCATCAACGAACTGCAGATCACCGGTGGATGTAACGTACAGTTTGCACTGCATCCCACCAGCTTTGAATATTGTGTTATCGAGGTTAACCCCCGTGTCAGCCGTTCTTCCGCACTGGCAAGTAAGGCGACCGGTTATCCTATCGCAAAGGTAGCAGCGAAGATCGCACTGGGCTTTACCCTGGATGAGATCAAGAACGCCATCACCCACAAGACCTATGCCAGCTTCGAGCCGACACTGGATTACTGTGTCGTGAAGATCCCCAGACTGCCTTTCGATAAATTTATCACTGCAAAACGTACTCTGACCACCCAGATGAAAGCAACCGGTGAGGTTATGAGTATCTGCAATAACTTCGAGGGAGCACTGATGAAGGCTATCCGTTCCCTGGAGCAGCATGTGGACTGCCTGCGCAGCTATGATTTCAGCGCTTTGTCTGTGGAGGAACTGTTAGAGCGTCTGAAGATCGTGGATGACCAGCGTATTTATGTCATTGCGGAAGCTATCCGTAAGGGAATCAGCTACGAGCAGATCCACGACATTACCAAGATCGACCTGTGGTTCATCGACAAGATTGCCATTCTGACCGAGATGGAGCATGCGCTGGAGACACAGCCGCTGACAGTGGATCTGCTGAAGGAAGCCAAGAGAATCGAGTTCCCGGATAACGTCATCGCAAGACTGACTGGCAAGACCGAGGAAGAGATCAAGAAGATGCGTTATGACAACGGCATTAAGGCTGTTTACAAGATGGTAGACACCTGTGCCGCAGAGTTCGCAGCTTCCACTCCTTATTATTACTCCGTATTCGGCGGCGAGTGCGAAGCCAAGGAGACCACCGGACGCAAGAAAGTCCTGGTACTGGGTTCCGGTCCTATCCGTATCGGACAGGGTATTGAGTTCGACTATTGTTCCGTACATGCTACCTGGGCATTTTCCCAGGCAGGCTATGAGACCATTATCATCAACAACAACCCGGAGACTGTAAGTACCGACTTCGATATTGCGGACAAGCTGTATTTCGAGCCTTTGACTCCGGAAGATGTGGAATCTATCGTAAATATTGAGCATCCTGATGGTGCTGTGGTACAGTTCGGCGGACAGACCGCTATCAAGCTGACCGAGAGCCTGATGAAGATGGGCGTGCCTATCTTAGGTACCAAGGCGGAGGATGTAGATGCCGCTGAGGACAGAGAACTGTTCGACAAGATTCTGGAAGAGACCGAGATCCCCCGTGCAGCCGGCGGTACTGTATACACCGCAGAGGAAGCTAAGGCGGTTGCTAACAGACTGGGCTATCCCGTACTGGTGCGTCCTTCCTATGTATTGGGCGGACAGGGCATGCAGATCGCTATCTCCGATGAAGAGATCGAAGAATTCATGGAGATCATCAACCGTATCGCACAGGATCACCCGATCCTGGTAGATAAGTATTTACAGGGTAAGGAGATTGAGGTTGATGCTGTATGCGACGGTACCGATATCCTGATCCCCGGTATCATGGAGCATATCGAGAGAACCGGTATCCACTCCGGAGACAGTATCTCCGTATACCCGGCTCCGACCATTGATAAAGTAGTAAAAGAGAAGATCGCAGAGTACACCAGAAGACTGGCAAAGGCACTGCATGTCAAGGGACTGATCAATATCCAGTTCATTGCCATCGGTGACGAGGTATATGTCATTGAGGTTAACCCCCGCTCTTCCCGTACCGTACCTTATATCAGTAAGGTAACCGGCATTCCTATCGTGGATCTGGCGACCGAAGTGATCATCGGCAAGACCATCCGTGAGCTTGGCTACGAGCCCGGCTTACAGCCTGAGGCAGAGTATTTTGCCATCAAGATGCCCGTGTTCTCCTTCGAGAAGATCCGCGGTGCCGAGATCAGCTTAGGACCGGAGATGAAGTCTACCGGTGAGTGTCTGGGTATCGCCAAGACCTTCAATGAGGCTCTGTACAAGGCATTCCTGGGAGCAGGCGTAGAACTGCCCAAGTACAAGAACATGATCATCACCGTAAAGGATGCGGATAAGGGTGAAGCCATTGAAGTCGGAAGACGCTTCGAAAAGCTGGGATACACCATTTATGCTACCAGAAGTACCGCAGCTGCTTTGAATGAAGCAGGTGTGAAAGCAAGAAAGGTCAACAAGATCTCTCAGGAATCCCCGACCGTTATGGACCTGATCCTGGGACACAAGATCGACCTTGTCATCGATACCCCGACCCAGGGCCGCGACAAGACCAGAGACGGTTTCCTGATCCGCCGTACCGCTATCGAGACCGGTATCTACTGCATCACTGCAATGGACACCGCCAATGCTCTCGTGACCAGCATGGAGCATATGAACGATTGTAAGGAACTGACGTTGGTGGATATTGCACAACTGTAAGATATAAAATGGATAAGAACAGTGGAGTCGCGAAAGTTGCTCCACTGTTTGTGTTTGTGACAAAAACAAAGTGTTGACAAATGTCCGCGAAAGGAATAAAATACAAACAGTTAAAGACATAAAGGCTGTGAAGAGAAGAGTAGGAGAAGAGATACGTCGCAGAGAGTCCCGGCAGGTGGGAAGGGATATGGAAGGCTTCTTTGAACATGGTCTCGGAGCTTTGCACCGACTTCGTATTCGGACAGGATATCCGGCAGATGCGGACAGGCTGCAACGGGAGTACCCGTTATCGTACCTGACTATCGATGGGCGTTTGTTTATCCGTAGTTGCAGAGGCCTGATCCCGTGAGAGATGGGCGAATTAAGGTGGTACCGCGGAAGAATGTTCCGCCCTTAAATTTTAATTTAAGGGCGGTTTTTTATTATGTCAAAAAGAGAAGAACTGATCAGAGAATATTGCAGACAGGTAAATGAAAGCCTGCATTTTATACAAAAATACATGGAAGGGATCGTTCCCGCTGGCCGATGCAGCGAAGAACTGTATTGGGAGACCAAGAAGATCAGTGAGGAACTGCAGAAGAGCAATCATGAACAGACCGCATTGATCCGGGCCTATCTGCGGGAGGCGGCACAACTGTACGTAGAGGGGGAGCCCTGGAAGACCCGCATTACGGACCGAAGACTTTGCTGTAATACGATCCTGAATCATTTACAGATGCTGGCGAATGTCAGCTTCTGGCTGAGAGAACAGGGAGAGCCACTGGCAGAGGAAGTCTGTGGATGGCTGTTAGCCCAGGAGACAGCGGATGTGCAGAAAGTTAGATCCGGACAAAGTCTGGAAGTTGCCAGAGAGATCTATCCGGCCGTGCAGAGAAAGAGAGCATAGGAGCGGTCGGCTGTAAAAGCACAAATTTGAAAATAAAATCCGTGGGGACAGCATATACTAGGTGTATGGTAAATATTGTATGATCGTAAGCCTGTATCCCGCAGGCGGATTGGAGTCTCATGTTAGAAGAACATTATCCTTTTGTTGCGCAGCCTCTTCCCTACGAATATGATGCCCTGCTTCCGGTATTAGATGAGGAAACACTTCATTTTCATCACGACAAGCATTATCAGACCTATGTGGATAAGCTGAATGCCACCCTTGCCGATTATCCGCAGTTACAGCAGATGTCCTTGACGGAACTGCTCACTTCGGAGGATAATATACTTGCGTCCCTGCCGGAGGAAGCCCGGAAAAGCATTCACAATAACGGTGGCGGTGTATATAATCATCAGCTGTATTTTGACAGTATGCGAAGCCCGGCAGGACAGGAGCCCTGTGGAGCTCTGGAGGAGGCGCTGGTCCGGGATTTTGGATCGGTGAGACAATGGAAAGAACAGATGTCACAGGCAGCCACGGGGGTATTTGGCTCCGGATGGGCATGGCTTGTGAGTGACCAGGACGGTACTCTGATGGTCCTTACTACAGCGAATCAGGATGTCCCGGATCTGAAATTGTATACCTCCATATTTCCCATAGATGTGTGGGAGCATGCCTATTATTTACAGTATCAGAACCGCAGGCCGGATTACGTGGAAGGATGGCACAAGCTGATCCACTGGAAAAAAGCGGGACGACGTTACGAACAGGTACTTTGCAGACTGGAAAGAGCGGCCGGGGAAGCGGAAAAATTGCAAAATGACAGCCGCACAACAGAAGCGAACGACAGATAGTGTGCAACGTGCGGAACAGAAGAACAGAAAGAGGAAAATGACTATGGAGAACAGACCGATCATAAAAAAGGAACAGGTAGAGACCGTCTACGACAGCAGATTTATCAAGGTATTTGATCTGCAATATGAGCCGGGAAAACATTATTTTGATGCTACCAGAAGAGCCAAAGATAATCTGGCAGCGGTAAAGAGCGACGAAGAATTCAGACAGATGCTGCCGGATGCAGTCAGCTGCGTTGTGATCCTGAAGATCAGAGGACAAGAACCGAGACTGTGCTTAAGCCGTGAGTATCGTTACCCGGCAGGACATTTTCTGCTGAGCGTTCCGGCAGGACTTTTAGACCCGGAGGATGCAACGGAAGAAAATCCCGTATTCCATGCGGCAGCCCGGGAGCTTCGGGAAGAGACCGGCATCACACTGGAAGAGAGCGACAGCATCCGTCTGGTGAATCCGCTGGTATTCAGTACCCCCGGTATGACGGATGAGAGCAATGCACTGGTGCAGATCATATTGAACCGTGAAGAGATGCCGAAGGTAAGTCAGGAAGGAGCCGTTGGAACGGAATGTTTTGATGGTTTTCTGCTGTTGACCAAAGAAGAAGCACAGAAAATCTTAAAAGACGGCGTGGATGACCAGGGATTTTTTTACCCGTTATATACCTGGGCGGCATTGATGTGCTTTGCGACGGGAATGTGGAAATAATTTTTGAATAAATAAGACGATGAACGAAAAGCGTGTGGAGAGATCTGCACGCCTTTTTTGAAATTTGTAACAAATAGCGAAAAATTCTTCGTTATGATTAACAAAGAGGAAGCCTGTGATGAATTGCTGAATCCGGAAAAGACATTGGAGAGATTAGCGAATCCAGAACCGCAGAAAGGAGAGACAGAGGAAACGGACGGAGAGCCCCCGAAGAAAAAGAACAGCCTTATAGTAAAAATTGCTGTCCTGGTGGGAATACTGGTGATCGTCGGAGGACTGCTGTTGGGATATATGATAAAGCATAGAGAACCTACTTATCAGCAGATAGGCACAAGATACATCGATGATCCTGACTGGGGGAATGTATATGAAATTTCGTATGTGGTAAAAGGGGAAGTAACGGCAGAGAGACTTAATGAGCATTTGCGTGAAGTGAGAGAAACGGTGGACCGGGAAGAACTGGGTACCAATGTTGTCAAGACTGTATATTACAGGAACAAGGAAGACGCCCTGGCGTGGAAGGATACGGATATGGGAGGATATACTTTCCTGAATGTAGAATGAAAGGAGCAGCTATGAAGAAAATTTTTTCAAATTACTACAAAATTATTTTGTCGGTTGTTATTCTGGTTGTCCTGGTGGCACTGGGAGAGGATTATTACACCTTTGATGAAATGAGCGGAATCTGGCAGGTGGTACGCGTGCTTCTCTACATAGCATGGGGATTCCTGCTGGCAACAAGGATCAGACGGGACAAAGTAAAAGCTGTGGAATATGTTGCTTTTGCTGTTGTCTGTGTGGCTGCGCTCAATCTGCTAATTCCCATCTGGAAATTCCAGATAGCGTTTTATGCTTTTGTCGCAGGTGTTCCGGGACTGTATTTTATGGTATTTATCCTGACCGGAATGTTAGGCGGTTATATATGGGGACAGGTTGATAAAACGGACCGTAAATAGTGCCAGATATATCAGGAGCAATGATCCGATGGCGGAAGATATTGCCCAGGTTGTAGAGATAGCAACAGCAGAGTAGGATGGCGGAGGTGTCTATGGGTAAAAAATGATTAAGTATCTGATGATTTTAAAATAGTATGGGCAATGACCGGTTGTGGAAAGCAGGAGATGATCCGCTGTGAGTACACAAATGAGGCAGCAGGGTTTACCTTAAGCATAGACAGACCTGTAGAATGGACAGCGAAGCTTCAGGAAGGGTGGCCTGCGACCGAGACAGAGGAAGCCAGCCCGGACGAGGGAATCCGGCTTTATACGGATAACAAATACAAAATCGTAGATGAAGTTGAGATGGATTAGTGATTGCTTTGAAAAATAAATATTGACATATATAGATAGTCGATATATATTATAGACAACGATATATATCGGCTATCTATATAAGGAGGACAAAAAATGGCTGTGGACAAATCACTGATGTCGGGAAGTATGACGATGCTTTTGCTCAGATTACTGGCGGAAAAGGATATGTACGGATACGAGATGATCGATACACTGCGGAAAAAATCCTGTAACGTGTTCGAGTTAAAAGCAGGTACGCTGTATCCGCTGTTGCATGGGCTGGAAGCGAAGGGGCTGCTTACGGTATATGAGCAGGAATATGCAGGCAAGACGAGAAAGTATTACAGCATTACGAAAGAAGGCAGAAAATTACTGGAAACCAAAAAGGCGGAGTGGATGGAATATCAGTCTGCAGTGACCAGTGTTCTGGCAATGGGGGTATAGGGATGGAGACATATTTGGAAAAACTGTTGTCACAGATTCGCTGCAAAAAAGCAAGACCCTATATTGCTGAGGAGATAAGAGACCATATAGAATGCCAGATCGCAGACAATCTTTCCGAGGGAATGACCTCTGAGGAAGCAGAGAAAAATGCGGTTGCGGACATGGGAGATCCGGTGGAAGTGGGAATTTCGCTGGACAGGATCCACAAGCCTAAGATTGCATGGAGGTTACTTGTGATCGTAGGAATTTTAAGCCTGCTGGGCATTCTGATACAGCAATCCATTCTCAGACAACCCGGTTATCAGGAGCTGGAAACATGGAGACAGGAAGTGTACCGCTATACTACGGAGGGGTTTGGCTCAGCCGTTGCTATTGGATTCCTCCTCATGTGTGTGATCTACTTCCTAGATTATACCGTAATTGCAAAGTACTCCAGGTTCATCGGAGGAGCTATTCTGATTCTGGGAGGGCTGCGGGTGGCAGGCTTCGGTGGTCTGGATGTCAACGGAATCGGCAACTGGATCGGATTTGGAAGGCTCCGGGTGGCGGTTACTTCCCTGATGATGTTCTATGTGCCGATTTACGGCGCTATCCTATATAAATACAGGGACGGTGGTGTATCCGCACTGTGCAGGGCGATCCTGTGGCTGATCCTTCCGGTATTTATTACGTCCCGGATTCCCAGCCTTGGTGTAGCCGTCATCATGATGGTCAGTATGCTGATAGAACTTACGGTGGCTGTCTGGAAGGGGTGGTTTCAACTGCCTGTGAAAAAGACGATTATCGGCATGTGGCTGCTTTTTACGGCAGGGCCGGTCCTGGTATTGACTGCAATGTATGCACTTCACATGTTGGAAGCCTATCAGGAAGCCAGGATCCGCTCCTATTTATCCCATTCCGGAGATGCCAATTACATGACGGCCATGCTTCATAAATTTAATGAAAATATTTTACTTTGGGGCAACAGTGGAAAAGATGTGGTGGGAGGTTTGCCGGAATTCAATCAGGATTACATTTTCTCTTATATTCTGAACAGTTACGGACTGCTGGCCGGAATCTTTGTAGCCGCGATCCTGGCGGCACTGGTATTGTTTATGTTCGGAGCTGCGGCCCGACAGAAAAATGAACTAGGCATGGTGATGGGATTCGGATGCGGAATGATCATTTTATTAAATATTTCTCTGAACTTTGCGGGAATGTTGGGATGGATCCCGCTGACATCGACCTTCCTGCCGTTCTTATCTGTTGGCAGAAATAATATTTTACTGTGCTACGCACTGGTGGGAATTATCCTGAGTATTTACAGATACAAAGATGTATATCCAAAAAAGTTCAAGGCGTCACAGGTATCATTGCAGAAGACCATTACTTTGAATCTGAATATGTAACATGGTAATAAAAGTAATGCAAATAAAAAGTCCATGAGCAGGAAAACTGTCCATGGACTTTTCTATATCGTGAGCAGAACTCATTTAATGCATTTCGTAAGCTTACGAGGGCAATACCGACAAAATCAGTATCTCTACACTCATCATATCATTCATACGTCCGGATTTTACGGCTTCCTCAGTCTCCACGCACTGCTTTACCGCATTTTTCAGCACGGAAGTCTTGAAATGGGATGCCTGTGCCACATATTTTCCGGCGGCAAAGGGCGGTACACCAATCTTGGAGGCAATGGTCTTATTGTCGTGGCCTCTGCTTTTTAATTCCTTGGTCTGGAGCAGCAGGTTACATTGTCTGGCAATCAGGAACAGTACGCGCATGGGCGGCTCTTTTAATGCCAACAGATCATAGTAAAGCTGCAATGCTTTCTGGGGCTGTTTTTCCGCAATGGCATTGACCATATCGAAGATATGGTTGGTGATGCGGGTGGTGCAGACGGCTTCCACATCCTCCGCGGTGACTACATCCCGATCGAGACAATAGCAGATCAGCTTCTCCAGCTCCATCTGGATATTCTCCATGTCCGTGCCGGTCTTGGAGAGCAGCAGTTGTGCGGTATTCTCGGAGATTTTTTTCCCTTCTCTGCCTAAAATACCGGCGATCCAGCGTTTCAGGGAATTCTCATCCTGCACGGTGAACTCTGCCGCGTAGCCTTTGGACTGTACGGCCTTGTAGAGTTTGCTGCGCTTATCCACCTCACTCTCCGTGAACACGAAAAAGGTGGTGTTATTGGGGCTTGCCAGATATTCTGCCAGCTTTTCCCCGCCGGATTTGAAGAGCCCGGTGTCCTTGAAAAACATGACCCGGCGTTCTGCCAGAAAAGGCAGCGTCTCTGCCAGATCAATGACCTCTCCCACAGAAAAATCTTTTCCCTGATAGAAATGGGTGTTCATCTCGTCCCCCTCCTGACACAGAGCCTTGCGCAGACGGGTCGTGTACTGGTTCTTCAGATAACGTTCCTCTCCGTAGAGCAGGTAGATCTGTTTGAAATTGCCGGTTTTGATGTCTTCGTTGATCCGCTGCATGAATTGATCCTTTCTGGGAAAATGCGGTTACTTCTACATTAGATTCCTAAAAGAGTATACCCCATTTCCTATTGAGGTTTCAAGGGGGGTATGCTATTATGGAACAAAACAGTTCGACCATGGACATATACGAGAGACAAAATTATGCTTGCATGATTTTGCGAACGAATATGTCCATGAGTTAAGCGCCGATTCATGAGCAAAGGTAGTCACGAAGTGACGGAAAGCGCGGCAGCGCGACTTTGCGAATGGCGTGGTTCGAACGTGGGACAGCGCGGTTCGACCTTCATACCATAAGAGGAAGGAAGAGAAAAATGAGCAAGAAAAGCGGATTCATTCAGGAATTTAAAAAGTTTATTTTGAGGGGAAATGTAATGGATATGGCAGTCGGCGTGATCGTCGGCGGAGCATTCACCGCTATCGTTACTTCTCTGAATCAAGATATCCTGACACCGATTCTGGCCATCTTCGGAGGCACGGATTTTTCGAATTTATATGTAAAGCTGGGAAGCGGCGATACGGCACCGGTATTGATGTACGGTAATTTTATCACGGCAGTTATCAACTTCCTGATCACAGCATTTGTGATCTTCTGTCTGGTAAAATTCATCAATAAGCTGGGAGACACCCTGCATCACAAAGAGGAAGCACCGGCAGCGCCCACGACGAAAAAATGCCCGTTCTGTAAGAGCGAGATCGCTATCGATGCCACAAGATGCCCTCATTGTACTTCGCAGTTAGACAAATAGGAACCGGTAATACAGATACGGCCGTGGAGGAAAGCATGGGAAAAATACACAGGAAAATAGTGGCAGCAGGAGTCTGCTGTCTGATGACAGGCATGCTGACAGGCTGCGGAAGTGATACCACGAAGATCACCGAAGGAATGCAGTTGGTGGAAACTCTGGATTATCAGGGGGCATTGAATGCCTTTGACGAAGCGGAAGCACAGAAAGAGGACAGCCGTCTGATCGCAAGAGGCCGGGGAATCGCCAGCATGGGGCTGACAGAGTATGATCAGGCCGTAGAATATTTTACACAGGCTCTGGAACTCAGTGACGGCTGGGTTCAGAACGTGGACTATGATATGAATTACTATCTGGCGGCGGCATACACCAAGAACGGACAGCCTGCGGAAGCCAAAAAGGTATACGATGCCATTCTGGGCCTGAAGCCGGAGGAAAAGGACGCTTATTTTCTCAGAGGTTCTGCAGAACTGGAGCTGGGAGATTATGAGAGTGCCAAAGCGGATTTTGATCAGGCAATCTCCATGGATCCGAAAAATTATGACCGGTTAATAGAAATCTATGAAGCCCTGGCAGCGCACGGCTACCGTGAGGTCGGTCAGGAATATCTGCAAAATGTACTGGACACAGCCAAACAACTGGATGCTTATGACAGCGGACGGATCTATTATTATCTGGGAGAATACCAGAAAGCTTATCTGGCGCTGGATGAAGCCCGGGATAAGGGAGGCGCGGACAGCTATCTCTATCTGGGAAGAGCCTATGCGGCTACCGGAGATTATAACTATGCGTCCAGTGTGTACAACAATTATCTCTCCAAGCAGGGGCCGAATGCAGAAATCTACAATGAACTTGGTCTGTGCGAAATGGCAAAAAAGGAGTATCAGAATGCTCTGGCGGCATTTCAGGCGGGAAAACAGATCGAAGGAAACAGCCTGATGCAGACCTTGTGCTTTAATGAAATTGTAGCATATGAGTATCTGGAAGATTATCAGCAGGCAGAAGTACTGATGAATGCTTATTTACAAAATTACCCGGACGACCAGACAGCCATCCGGGAGCAACAGTTCCTGTCCACCAGATAAAAAGACAATAGAATTTATGGATCAATCATTGGCAGAGTCTTCCCGGGAGGAAGATTCTGCTTTTTCTCTTAATTGCAGCAGATCCACAAAATCCAGCAGAGAAGCCATGTTTTTCGGATTAAAATGCTGTATCACCTCTACCACATCGGATACGGTGGTGCCGGGGACACATTCCTGTCTCAGAACTTCCGGATTGTAACGATAAGGAGTCCGACCCAACAGATAATCGATGGTTACATCGAAATATTCCGCTAATTGTATTAAAGCTTCCTGATCCGGGAAGTGAATATTGTTCTCGTAATTCGAAATGGTGCCAACGGATACTTTCAGTATGGCAGCCAGTTCTTTCTGATAAATGCCCCGTTCTTCCCGCAGGGATGCCAGAATTTCACCGAAACTCCTCATAATGCCTCGCATTCTGCCGCAGATGCAGCCTATTTAAATGTTTTCTTTTAAGATTTGATAAATTCTATTTTACTATATTTTAGTTTTAAAGGAATATGAATTTAGAAATCGAGGAAAATAATGAAAAAATGCTACTAGAATTAATTTTAACTAAAAAGTACAAATTATGCAGGAAAATATCCATTGAGAAATCCTCTCATTAACACCTATTGCTATTTTGAAGAAAGCCGGATATAATAATCCAAGAGTTAGGTGCAACTAACTAATGAGTGAATCATGTGAAACTCCTCAGAGAAAACGGAGCTGCTGAATCCGCGGACTGCCGGGAGGTCATCTTCCGGGAGGAGTTTTTCAGCCCTTATACACAGGGATGAGGGATTCACGAAAGAGAAGGTTTGGGAATAAAAAGTTTAGAATAGAGGATAAAGGAGAAGAACAAGATGAACTATTTAGAGATTGAAAAAGTCATTGGACGAGAGATTCTGGATTCCAGAGGCAATCCTACCGTAGAAGCAGAGGTAACTCTGGTAGACGGTACCATCGGACGCGGCATGGCTCCCAGCGGAGCATCTACCGGTGAGTTCGAGGCACTGGAACTGAGAGACGGCGATAAGAGCAGATATCTGGGCAAGGGTGTTCAGAAGGCTGTAGAAAATATCAATACTGTAATCAATGAGACTCTGCAGGGAATGGATGCATCCGATATTTATGCCATTGATAAGGCAATGATCGATGCAGACGGAACCAAGGATAAGTCCAGACTGGGAGCCAATGCGATCTTGGCAGTATCCATTGCCAGCGCGAGAGCAGCAGCAATCTCCCTGGATATTCCCCTGTATCGTTTCCTGGGCGGTATTTCCGGCAACAGACTTCCGGTTCCTATGATGAACATTATCAACGGCGGTTGTCATGCGCTTTCTTCCGGACTGGATGTACAGGAATTCATGATCATGCCCGTAGGTGCGCCTTCCTTCAAGGAATGCTTAAGATGGTGCGCTGAAGTATTCCACGCACTGGCTTCTATTTTAAAGGACAGAGGCCTGGCTACTTCCGTAGGTGATGAGGGTGGTTTTGCTCCGGCACTGAAGTCTGATGAGGAAGCTATCGAGACCATCTTAGAGGCTGTAAAGAAAGCCGGTTATGAGCCCGGCAAGGATTTCAAGATCGCTATGGATGCTGCTTCCAGCGAGTGGAAGACCGGCAAGGTGGGCGAGTACAAGCTGCCTAAGGCAGGCACCGTATTTACCTCCGAAGAACTGATCGCACATTGGAAGAAACTGGTGGAGAAATACCCCATCATTTCTATAGAAGATGCACTGGATGAGGAAGACTGGGAAGGCTGGAAGAAGCTGACCGCAGAACTGGGCGACAAGGTACAGTTAGTCGGCGACGACCTCTTCGTAACCAACACCGAGAGACTGGCAAAGGGAATCTCCCTTGGCTGTGGTAACTCCATTCTGATCAAGCTGAACCAGATCGGATCCGTATCCGAGACTCTGGAGGCCATCAAGATGGCACACAAGGCCGGTTATACCGCTATTTCCTCCCACCGTTCCGGTGAGACCGAGGATACCACCATTGCCGACCTGGCAGTGGCACTGAACACCTGTCAGATCAAGACCGGTGCTCCCAGCAGAACCGAGCGTGTGGCAAAATACAACCAGTTGCTCCGTATCGAAGAAGAACTGGGTGCAGCAGCCGTATATCCCGGCATGGGCGCATTCAACGTTCAGAATTAATTTGCTTTTACCCAAAACTATTTTGGTTTCTCTTTTTCTCTTCAGGGACTGTTCGAAAGGACAGTCCCGTTTGCGTTTTTCTTTTTTAAAAACCTTGCAACATTTTTTCTCCCATCTGTATCTAAGATAGAGCGGCAGGGAAAATGGCGTAAGATCCCGGGAACAGCAGAAGGAAGCCGCGGAAGAAAAAATACATTATTTCATATTGACTTTTCCGGAATCTATGTGATAGAATCTCACCGTTGCAAAAATAGTAAAACAGCATAGAGACTTTAGGTAAGAATTGGAAACGACACATGTGCGCACTGCTCACTGATTAACGAACAACACACATGTGTCTTTTTGCGCCCATTTTTAGAAAAGGAGGGCATTAATTCATGCCGAAAACAAGATTACAGAACATTATTTTCACCCTGATCATGGCATTCGTTATGGTATACGCAATGGTCTGCTACAACATCGCACTGGACAAAGGAGGAATGACCAACGAGATCTTCCTGTTAGCGTTCCACGAAATTCCCATCATGTGGCCCATTGCCTGCATTCTGGAGTATTTCGCAGTGGAAAAGCTGTCCCGGAAGCTGGCATTCCGCATGGTATCCCCGGAGGATAAGCCCGTTTTCATTACTTTAGCGATCTCTTCCATGATCGTATGCCTGATGTGCCCGGTGATGAGCTTTATCGCCACCTGCCTCTTCATGCACCCCGGCAACCAGATCATCGCCCTGTGGCTGCAGAAGACCGTCCAGAACTTCCCCATGGCGCTGTGCTGGCAGATCTTTTTCGCAGGCCCCGGAGTGCGGAATGTCTTTGGATTTGTTGTGGGAAAAATTTATATTGGATAGAAAAAGTATAATTGACTATCATCTGTGAGTGTGCTAACATGAGCAAATAAAGAGACAACGAAGTCCGTGGAAACGGAAAGCGTTGTCTCTTTTATTTTGTAGAAAAAGTCAGGAAATTACGAGGTGAAACCTATGAGTGAGCAGGAAAAGAAGCAAAATACAGTTGCAGAGGTGTTAGTAAAATGTCTGGAAAACGAGGGCGTGAAATATGTCTTCGGGATTCCGGGGGAGGAAAATCTGGATATGATGAATGCACTGGAAAAATCGGACATCCGGGTGATCGTGGTGCGGCATGAACAGGGAGCGGCATTCATGGCTGATATGTACGGAAGACTGACGGGAAAAGCAGGTGTGTGTTTCTCAACGTTGGGCCCCGGTGCCACGAACCTGATCACAGGCACGGCAGATGCTAATTCCGACGGTGCACCGCTGATTGCCATTACCGGACAGGTGGGAACGGAGCGGATGCATTTGACTTCTCATCAGTATCTGGATCTGGTAGAGCTGTTTGCACCAATCACCAAGCGGAGCAAACATATCGTGAACCCCAATTCCGTCAATGAAATCGTCAGGATCGCTTTTAAATATGCGGAGAGTGAGAAGCCGGGAGCCTGTCATGTGGATCTTCCCACGAACGTGGCGAAGCTTCCGGTCAGCTCCGGTATTGCCGCACAGCCTTTGAAAAAGCCGGAGAGGGATAAGGAGTACGCATCCTTTTCCAGTATCGATCAGGCGGCGGCCATGATCTTCAAGGCAAAGCACCCGGTGATCCTGGTGGGACACAGTGCGGTGCGCAATCACGCCGGGGAGGCTCTTACCAGCTTCGCAGATGTCCTGAAGATCCCGGTGGTCAATACCATGATGGCCAAAGGCATCATTCCTTATAACAACAAATATTCCCTCTGGACCATAGGCATCCCCCAGAAGGATTACCAGAACAAGGTGCTGGATATGGCAGATCTGGTGATCGCCGTCGGTTATGATATTGTGGAATTCGCTCCCGGCAAATGGAACGGAGAGGGGAAACATAAGATTATTCATATCGACCAGAGGCCGGCGCATATCAACATGCTGTACCAGCCGGAGGTGGAAGTTGTCGGAGACATTTCCTATTCTTTACAGCAGATCCAGTACCGCAGTGACGCAAAAGAGGAGCCGGAAGAATTTCTCAAACTGCGGGAAGAAATGGTGGCGGAATATGAAAGCTATGCGGATGACACCTCTTTTCCCATGAAGCCACAGAAAATACTGTACGATGTCCGGAAATTTATGGGTGCGGATGACATCGTGATCTCGGATGTGGGCGCTCATAAAATGTGGATTGCCAGAGAGTACAACTGTTACGAACCCAATACCTGCATCATCTCCAACGGTTTTGCCACCATGGGCATCGCAGTGCCGGGGGCTGTGGCAGCCAAGTTGATCTACCCGGAGAAAAAGGTACTGGCGATCTCCGGAGACGGCGGATTCATGATGAATAGCCAGGAGTATGAGACAGCCCTCAGAGAGGGGACACCCATTGTGACTCTGATCTTCTCCGATGCCAGCTATGGTCTGATCAAATGGAAGCAGATGGATCACTTCGGACACAACTGCTTTGTGGATTTTCAGAATCCCGATTTTGTGAAATATGCGGAAAGCATGCATGCCAAAGGCTACCGCGTGGAGAAGGCGGAAGACCTGCTGCCGATCCTGGAGGATGCCTTTCAGCAGAAGGTCCCCTGCATCATCGACTGTCCTGTGGACTACAGCGAAAATACCAAGCTCTCGGAGTATCTGCATGATAAGTTTGAGAAGTAGAGTTTTAACTAGAAAGTTACGCGAGCAATATTATCCACCTTTTTCCATTCGAAAAAATCCCCCTTTTTGAAAATTTGCTGTCTGTTGCCTGATGGAAACTAATGGTAGAATTCAATTATCAAATAAAACAGACGGCCGTCAGTGATAATGATAAATACAAAAAACAATATTTACCTATTGGGAGGACGAGTGTATGAAGCGTAAATTATTATCTACCGTACTTGCGGTAACCATGGCAGTATCCAGGCTGACCGGATGTGGACGGAGCGGAACAAATGAAGCAACAGGAACAGGCGCTGCAACGACAGATGCCAAAACAGAGACCTATCGTGTCCGGATTCCTATAGACAGCTGCGATTTTTCCCTGGCGCATTACGAAGCAGACGGGGAAGAGGCGGATGAGAATTTTGAACACTTTTCTTTTGAAAGAGTGGAAAAATACATTCTGCCACTGCTGGATGCGGCGGAGAAAGCTTACGGCGGGAAGCTGGATATCCTCCTGTCCCCCTGGAGTCCGCCGGTCTACATGAAGACCAATGGAGAGCGGAACAACGGCGGCAAATTAGAGCCGGAATACCGGAAGCGCTGGGCAGAGTATATCTGCCGTTACATTGAGGAATACCGCAGCCGCGGGTTCCATGTGGCATTTTACACATTTCCTAAAGGCGGGAGCACAGCGGATCGGTGTTACCAGATACACAGATAAGATCGAGGTGACGGCGTTTGAAAAGGACGGGCGGATCACGGTGGTGCTTTTAAACCGGACGGAGGAAGAGATTCCGGTGTATCTGCGGCTGGGAGAGTACTGTGCGGAACTGACATCAAAGGCAAAGTCCATTATGACGGCGGAGATCGAAAAATAAGAAAATCGATATAGGCAATTATGAAAAAGACTGCGGGAACCGGAAGCGGAACCCGCTGTTTTTGCGCATATGCCCCGGGCGGGTTGACAGAATGGTGGAAACCGTAGTATTTTGAAACAGACCACTGTGGATAACGGTGTAGCGATAAAACCGGACAGAAAAAGTAAGTTACGACAGAAGAATGAGGATACAGACATATGAAGATCTATTTGGTACGGCACGGGGAGACGGACTGGAATCAGGCTGGTCTTTTGCAGGGGCAGACGGATATTGCACTCAATGCCCAGGGACTGGAACAGGCACGAGAGGCGGCGGAGCGGTTAAAAGAGGTTCCGTTTGAAATTGCATTTTGTTCACCACTGATCCGGGCGAAGCGCACGGCAGAAACTATCATAGGCGATCGGAAGATCACCCTCACCACAGACGAAAGACTCAGAGAACTGAATTTCGGTCCCTGGGAAGGCGTGGACATCCGGAGCATCAAGGATGCTGCCAGCCAGCCTTTTACTAATCCGGGCAGCTACATTCCCCCCGTGGGAGCAGAGAGTTTTGCACAGCTGTATAAAAGAAGCGGTGAATTCGTAGATCAGGTATTGCTGCCATTAGAAGGTACATATGAGACTGTGCTGGTGGTGGCCCACGGCGGGGTGAACCGCAGTATTCTGAATCCCGTTCTGAATATTCCCGTGGATGATTTCTGGCGTGTGCATATGGGCAACTGCGCAACTGCGATTCTCGACTGTACAGATGGAAAGCTGTCCTTGCTGGAATATACGGATAGCCAAAGCGCTAATACGAAGAGCAGACTGCTGTGAAGAAAGTCCAATATGAAAAAATCCTACATCGGATATATTCGCAGAATGCGGTTTCGCATGGCTCTGAATGGTTATCATGATGGAAAGGTGAGAGGTTAAGAATGCACATAGACAGAGAAGATATGCTGGAACTGACCAGAAGAATGACCGTGTCCCGCAACTGTTTTTCCAGAATTGCAGGAGCCTATATGGACGAAGAAGGGTTTATTGACGGTACTTTTAATACTCATTTTCTGAAGTTGTCCGGAAGCGAAAAAGAGAAAAATCTGAATATTGCCAAGACGGTACCTTATTCCAATACCAATGTGAATCTGAGAAATTACCGACTGGATCAGGGAGCCCGGAAACCGGGCAGCATTATGCAGTTATTGGAGGCATTACGGCAGTGCGAACTGAAAAATGATGCATTATTGTACTCCCTCTATGAATATATTGGGGAGAGATACCAGCCGGGATATCCTTATGCCGTTTATCTTTTCTTCGGCAGCTACGATGTACCCACCAAGGGAAAAGACAAAGAGAACCAGTGGGAGTCCGAGGAAGTCTATCAGTTTCTCATCGGCACGATCAGTCCAGTGACCGGAGACTACGAGGCCGGAAAACCGGAGGCGGGATTTTTGTACCCTGCCTTTGCCAACCACAGCACAGACATTGACGGTATCAATATCTATCAGGCGGAGGAAGGGGCACAGTTATTTGCAAAAATACTGGGCGTACAGGCTTGACAGAAAGGCATTTCTTCCCTATAATACGCTCTGGAACAAAATGAATAACCGGTCATAAAACCCGTAAGGGAGTGGATTTTTCAAGATATCGATCTTATTTTCGCCACACAGCAGGAATGTTGTGTGGCGTTTGTTGTTTAAGGAGAGAAAAAATGAACCAGACTTATATGAAAGAAAAGAAGATATTCCCGTTGGTCATGTCCATGGCACTTCCCATGATGCTGTCCATGGCATTTAATTCCCTCTATAACATTGTAGACAGTTATTTCGTGGCGAAGCTCAGTGAAGATGCCATGACGGCATTGTCTTTAGTCTATCCGGCACAGAACTTGTTGACGGCGGTGGCAGTGGGCTTCGGTGTGGGTGTGAATGCCATGATCTCCTTCTATCTGGGAGCACAGAATCAGGAAAAAGCGGATAAGACGGCAACCCAGGGCATGGAGCTGGGAGTATTGCACGGCGTACTGCTTATGATCTTATTCCTCTGCGGCATGAACTGGTTCTTAGGGATGTTTACGAAGAGCGATACCGTGCGGGCACTGGGCATGGAATATTCCAATGTGGTATTCCTGTTTTCCACCATTGTCACCGGAGGTATCACGTTAGAGAAAATCTTTCAGGCGGTGGGCCGGATGCGTGCCACCATGGTCAGTATGATCGCCGGATTTGTGACGAATATTGTGTTGGATCCGTTGTTGATCTTCGGTATCGGACCGTTTCCCCGGATGGAGATCGCCGGAGCGGCTTTGGCTACCGGAATCGGTCAGGTGATCACGTTATTAGTATATATCATCTATTACGTGTTGGATCCGTTGCCGGTAAAATTGCGCAGAACTTATCTGCGACCGGAAGGAGAGATCTGTGGCAAGACCTACGGCATCGGCATTCCGGCTACGTTGAATATGGCACTACCGTCTCTGTTGATTTCCGCACTGAACGGTATTCTGGCGGCTTATTCGGGTGCGTATGTGCTGGTACTGGGCGTTTATTACAAGCTGCAGACCTTTATCTATCTGCCCTCCAATGGCATCATTCAGGGCATCCGGCCACTGATTGGTTACAATTACGGTGCCGGAGAGCGGAAGCGTGTGGAGCAGATCTACCGGTTGACGCTGGAACTGACTGCCGGGATCATGGCTATCGGCACGGCATTGTGCTGGCTGATCCCCGGAGGACTGATCGGACTGTTCACCGAGAATCCGGAGACTGTTACCATCGGTATTACAGCACTGCACATCATCAGTCTGGGCTTTATTCTGTCCGCTGTGTCGGTGACCAGCTCCGGCGCACTGGAGGCGCTGGGACAGGGCATGGCTTCCCTGGTGATCTCCGTGATGCGGTATGTGGCGGTGATCATCCCTGCGGCATTTGTGCTGAGCCGCCTGATCGGCGTCACCGGTGTGTGGTGGGCATTTGTCTGCACGGAGAGCGTGACTGCGGTGGTGGCGTATGTGTTGTACCACAGGGTGTGGAAGAGAGCGTAAGAGGCGAGTACCGTTCACATTCGCGGCCGTTCACCCCGCGCCATTCGTACCCGTGGTCGTTCACCTCGCGCCATTCGTACCCGTGGTCGTTCACCCCGCACCATTCGCACCCGTGGTCGTTCACCCCGCGTCATTCGTACCCGCGGCCGTTCACCCCGCACCATTCGCAAAATCGCCTCTTCGAGGCTTTCCGCTGCTACGCAGCTGCCTTTTGCTCATGAGATGGCGCTCCCCTCGTCGATTTGCAAGAGCACTGCTTTTTACGCGAGCGTAAAGCAGCACTCTCGCAATCGACGGGTGAACTGATGTATACACAATATCTAGTATCCTTTGATTGACTTCCCCTACAAAGTATTGTAGAATAGACCGTGATAGGTTTTACGGGCGAAAGCCCATGGGGACACGAAGGTAAGGGGGTACATAAGATGTTTCAGGTAATCAAACGAGATGGTTCCAAAGCGGACTTTACACTGACGAAGATCAATGATGCCATTATGAAGGCTTTTACTGCGACGCAGATGAGCTACAATAATGACATTATTGATCTTCTTGCGTTACGGGTAACTGCGGATTTCCAGAAAAAGGTGGAGAATGACGAGATCCACGTGGAAGACATTCAGGACAGTGTGGAGCGTGTACTGGGACAGGCCGGCTATGAAGAGGTGGCGAAAGCGTATATTCTGTACCGCAAGCAGCGGGAGAAAATGCGTGCCATGAAGTCTACCATTCTGGACTACAAGGATGTGGTCAACAGTTATGTCAAGGTGGAAGACTGGCGTGTGAAAGAGAACTCCACGGTGACCTATTCCGTAGGTGGTCTGATCTTAAGCAACTCGGGTGCGGTGACGGCGAACTACTGGCTGTCTGAAATCTATGATGAAGAGATTGCAGAGGCACATCGGAATGCGGATATCCATATCCATGATCTGTCCATGCTGACCGGCTACTGTGCCGGATGGTCCTTAAAGCAGCTGATCAAGGAAGGACTGGGCGGCATCACCGGCAAGATTACTTCTGCTCCGGCGAGACACTTATCCGTGCTATGCAACCAGATGGTAAATTTCCTGGGGATCATGCAGAACGAATGGGCGGGAGCACAGGCATTTTCTTCCTTTGATACCTATCTTGCCCCATTTGTAAAGGTAGATAATTTAAGCTATCCCGAAGTGAAAAAATGCATCGAAGCATTTATTTACGGTGTCAACACCCCCAGCCGCTGGGGCACACAGGCTCCTTTTTCCAATATCACGCTAGACTGGACGGTGCCCGATGATCTGGCAGAGCTGCCGGCGCTGGTAGGCGGTGTGGAGATGGATTTCAAATATAAGGATTGTAAAAAGGAAATGGACATGGTCAACAAGGCGTTTATCGAGACCATGATCGAGGGCGATTCCAACGGCCGTGGTTTCCAGTATCCGATCCCGACTTATTCCATCACAAAGGATTTTGACTGGTCCGACACCGAGAACAACAGACTGTTATTCGAGATGACCGCAAAATACGGTACACCGTATTTTTCCAATTATATCAATTCTGACATGCAGCCCAGTGATGTCCGCAGTATGTGCTGCCGACTGCGTCTGGATCTGCGGGAACTGCGCAAGAAGACCGGAGGATTCTTCGGTTCCGGCGAGAGCACCGGAAGCGTGGGCGTTGTCACCATCAATATGCCCAGAATCGCATATCTGTCTGCCAACAAGGACGAGTTTTACGCAAGACTGAACCACATGATGGACATTGCAGCCAGATCCCTGAAGATCAAGCGCGGTGTCATTACGAAGCTGCTGAACGAGGGACTGTATCCCTATACCAAGCGGTATCTGGGAACCTTTGAGAATCATTTTTCCACCATCGGTCTGATCGGTATGAATGAAGTAGGCTTAAATGCCAACTGGCTGAGAGCGGATATGAGCGATCCCAGGACCCAGGAGTTCACCAAGGAAGTACTGAACCATATGAGAGAGCGTCTGTCGGATTATCAGGAGCAGTACGGAGACCTCTACAATCTGGAGGCAACCCCTGCGGAGAGTACCACGTACCGTCTGGCAAAGCACGACAGAAAGCGCTGGCCCGGCATCAAGACGGCCGGAAAGCCCGGAGATACCCCTTATTATACGAATTCCTCCCATCTGCCGGTGGACTATACCGTGGATATTTTCGATGCACTGGATATTCAGGATGAATTGCAGACCCTGTATACCTCCGGCACAGTGTTCCATGCATTCCTGGGAGAAAAGCTTCCCGACTGGAAGGCAGCGGCTTCTCTGGTACGCACCATAGCTTCCAATTACAAGCTGCCCTATTACACCCTGTCTCCGACTTATTCCATCTGTAAGGAGCATGGTTATCTGGCGGGCGAAGTGAAGGTATGTCCTCACTGTGGGGCGAAGACCGAGGTCTACAGCCGTATCACCGGTTACTATCGTCCGGTACAGAACTGGAATGATGGTAAGCTACAGGAATACGCCAACAGAACAGAGTATGATATTGCACATTCTTCCCTGAAGCGTCCCACCAGAAGCGTGGTGACCTTGTCCAATTTTGCAGAAGAGGTGGATGTAAAAGTGGAGCAGCCGCAGAACATCAAGTATCTGTTCACCACCAAGACCTGTCCTAACTGTAAGCTGGTGAAGGAATATCTGAAAAATGTACCCTACGTGACCATCGATGCGGAGGAGAATATGGAGCTGGCAAGACGTTACGGTGTAATGCAGGCACCGACTCTGGTGGTGGTAAACGGTGACAGCCATAAAAAGTATGTAAATGCTTCAAATATCAAGAAGTACGTTGACCAACTGACATTAGTTGGGGTAGAATAGAAACAGGTCAGGAGGCATCGCCCGAAGGCGGTGCCTTTTCTGCGGTTATTACAGATACACCGCAGAGGGAAATTTATACAATTGAGAAAATAAAATGCAATGAAAATGATTGCAGAACGGAGGAAATATGATCAACAAACTGATCACTCGAATCAAAGAAACCAACGCACCGATCGTGGTAGGACTGGATCCTATGATGAAATTTGTGCCGGAATATATTAAGAAAGCAGCATTCACCGAATACGGTGAGACACTGGAAGGTGCTGCAGAGGCCATCTGGCAGTACAATAAGGGGATTGTGGATGCTATTTATGATTTAGTACCCGCTGTGAAGCCTCAGGTGGCAATGTATGAGCAATTCGGTATTCCCGGCATGGTGGCATTTAAGAAGACTGTGGATTATTGTAAGGAAAAAGGCCTGATCGTCATCGGCGATATCAAGCGCGGCGATATCGGATCCACTTCCGAAGCATATGCGGTAGGACATCTGGGCAAAGTACAGGTAGGCAGCAAGAGCTATTACGGTTTTGATGAAGATTTTGTAACCGTGAACCCTTATCTGGGATCCGACGGTGTAAATCCTTTTGTGAAGATTTGTAAGGAAGAGAAAAAAGGTATTTTCGTACTGGTGAAGACTTCCAATCCCAGCAGCGGCGAGTTCCAGGATCAGCTGGTGAACGGCAGACCTCTGTATGAGCTGGTAGGAGAAAAGGTAGCAGCCTGGGGAGCTGACTGTATGGGTGATTCCTACAGCTATGTAGGTGCTGTCGTAGGAGCAACCTATCCTGAGCAGGGCAAAGTACTGCGTAAGGTAATGCCCAAGGCATTTATTCTGGTGCCCGGTTACGGTGCACAGGGCGGTAAAGGTGCAGATCTGGTACATTTTTTCAATGAGGACGGACTGGGTGCCATTATCAACTCTTCCCGTGGCATCATTGCTGCATACCAGCAGGAGAAATACGCACAGTTTGGCGAGCAGAATTATGCAGATGCTTCCCGTGCGGCAGTACTGGATATGCGTGAAGATATCGCACAGGCGCTGGCAGCACGCTAGGCAGAAAACAGCTACTATTCAGAGTCTCATTCGCAAAATCGTCTCTTTGAGACTTTACTTTTGGCTCTGAATAGTGATAAATGTATGGGGTGTCCACAAGCGGACAGATGGGAGAACAGAGGATGAAAGAAGAGTTATATATTACCTTCCACTCGGAGGATGATATCAGACATTTTGTAGATACCTGCAACGAATTCGACGATGCAATCGACATCCGTATTCAGAAGATGGCAATGGATGCAAAGTCACTTTTGGGAATGCTCCTGATGAAGACTGAGGAACCGCTGGAGATCGAATATGCCTGCTATGATGATGAAGACAATTACGAAGAATTCAAGCAGGCCATCCTGGAAAAATACGACGTAAAAGTCGTACAGGCTACGGAAAAGCAGGCAGCAGATAAAATTGTTTGAAAAAATTGAAAAATTCTATTGACATTTTCGCCCGCAGCAGTTACAATACATACTGTTGCAGGCGAAAACCTGTAAATGAAATGTACGTGTAGCTCAGCTGGATAGAGCGTCTGGCTACGGACCAGAAGGTCGTGGGTTCGAATCCTGTCACGTACATCCTAAGCCCCGGAGATGATGTCTCCGGGGTTTTTATATTTTCCTATGAAATTATTTTTGTATCTCAAAACGAACACCGGCGCTTCTGGGATCAGAACGCAGCTGGAGAGATATTGAGATACAAAACGTATTGTATCTCATTTTAACTGCAGATTACCAGGATCCGGAAGATCTATTGAGATACACGTTTCCGGGCATCTTCCAAAATCTTGCCAACAGAACTATCAAATTCTTTAATGAGAGAGTTAATATGTAAAGCAACCTGCACCATAGGCGCCAGCTTACGGAGCTTATCATAGCAGCTATTATAGTCGGCCTGTAGATCTTCGATCCGATCATCCAACATTTTAAGAGTTTCCTGTCTCCTGGCTTCGGACTCTTTGGCATCAATGATGATGTTCTCAAACTTTTGGTTAAAGCCATCACCGGGAGCCTGCATGATGTAATCATATACAGGTTGAGATAACCGGATAGATTTATTAATACACTTCTGATAGTTACGAGGATTATATAACATAACGCACCTCCATTAAAATTTACATCGACAAATTAACTCGGGGTGATCAACATGAATATAAAATTTCTTAATTCGTGATAAAGAAATATCCATGGGCACATTTCCGACAATGGAAATATAAGCTTTTGAATAACTACAACCAGTATGGAAATACAATTTTGAAAAACTATACTTACAAATACGGTCACCATAGTCAACCTCAATATAATTCATATATCCGCTCCTTCAATAAGCTTTCACAAAGAATATAGGATCCAGATGATAAATATTGTTACAAAACCGCAGATTATCAGCCAGATGTAAATATCCCTGAGTAGTCTCTATAGAACTATGGCCCATATACAACCGTAGAATCTCCAGATTGCCACCGCCAAGGCAAAAACTGGTACCGAATGTGTGCCGGAGCAGATAGGGAAACAACCTGATAATTCCGGATGATATTTTCAAGCGATCAATCACACACTTCAAAGCATTACCGGTAAGAGGATCACCATTCTCAACACAGAATACATATTCATGACTACAATCAGGACGCTTTTCTAACCAATACTGCAGATACTTCTTTACAGTCCGACCCATAGGAACAATTCTGCTTTTTCCACCTTTTGAAAAATGGATCACAAAATAACCTTCAGAGAAATGTAAGTCCTGGATCTTCAGACGGACAACTTCTCCCGGACGCATACCGGCATCCAGTAAGCAATGGATCATGGCAAGGTTCCGGCATCCATACGTAGATAGCTACGGACCAGAAGGTCGTGGGTTCGAATCCTGTCACGTACATCTAAGGCCCCGGAGATGATGTCTCCGGGGTTTTTAT
>CDZS01034109.1_pt1 | contig 33192 bp, 33 predicted proteins | sample 557751 | NCBI WGS metagenome assembly CDZS01 (sample SAMEA3182113, study PRJEB8094) | gut metagenome | biome: human; feature: gut; material: Stool; isolation source: human stools | place: Canada | collected 2013-05-07 | reverse complement strand
CAGATGCAGTTCTTCGGCGCCCGGTGCAACATCGCCAAGTGCCTGCTCTACGCCATCAACGGCGGCGTGGACGAGCGCTACGGCACCACCATCGTCCCCGGCATTGAGCCCATCACCGATGAGGTGCTGGACTATGAAACCGTCCGGGCAAACTACGACAAGGTCCTGGCCTACGCCGCGGAGCTCTATGCCGACACGGTGAACATCATCCATTACATGCACGATAAATACGCCTACGAGGCCAGTCAGATGGCCCTTCACGACACCCACGTGGAGCGGCTCACTGCCTTCGGCATCGCCGGGCTCTCCGTGGCAGCGGACTCCCTCTCTGCCATCCGCTATGCTAAGGTACGTCCCATCCGCAACGAGCAGGGGATCGCCGTGGACTTTGTCACGGAAGGGGAGTTCCCCAAATACGGCAACGATGACGACCGGGCCGACGACGAGGCGGTGTACGTGGTGCAGACGTTCTCCAGCGAGCTGAAAAAACACCCCCTGTACCGAAACGCCATCCACACCCTCTCGGCCCTTACCATCACCTCCAACGTCATGTACGGCAAGAAGACCGGCTCCACGCCGGACGGCCGCAAGCTGGGTGAGCCCCTGGCCCCCGGCGCCAATCCCATGCACGGCCGGGACGTGAACGGTGCTTTGGCCAGCCTCAACTCCGTTGCCAAGATCCCGTACCGGGACGTGTGCCAGGACGGCGTCTCCAACACCTTCTCCATTGTCCCAGGCGCCCTGGGGAAGGACGAAGCCCAGCGGGAGGATCATCTGGTGGCCATCCTGGACGGCTACTTCAGCCAGGGGGCCCATCACCTGAACGTCAACGTCCTCAACCGGGAAACGCTGGTGGACGCTATGGACCACCCGGAGAAGTACCCCAGTCTTACCATCCGGGTCTCCGGCTATGCGGTGAACTTCAACCGCCTTTCCCGGGAGCAGCAGGAAGAAGTGATTCGGCGGACTTTCCACACTGCGGTCTGACCGCACCAAACCCGCGCTGACGCTGTTTTGAAAATGCGAAAAAGCCACCGACTCTGCGTAAAACAGAGCCGGTGGCTTTTTATAAAGTGTACGGGTTTTTCCTTTTACACCAACTGCGCCGCAATGGGGTCGGAGCAGCGTCATAAAACCTGTTCTCTCTCCTATTTTGAACAAAACTTTGATTTTGTTCAAAATAACTTGTCCCCTCTTTTTTGATTGCGTGCCGAGATGTTTGACAGGTTTTATTTATGCCACCTGTTCGCCTGCTGAATGGGCTTCCACCTTGGGATCGACATCAGAAAGTTTCTTGACATACTCCTTGACGTCGTTCCAGTTCCCCTCGGCCTCATCCAGGTCCAGGGCAAGCAAGGCAGAATAAGCCTCCTGGCCGCCTTGCTCAAGAGCGGTATAGGTTGCCTGCAGCGAACGCCCCAATGTAGCCCAAGAGGCAGCAAAATTCGTCATATTGCTGATTGCATTTTGAGCACTGTTCAAAACCACGTCAGCCGCACTGCCCAAGGTATTGAGTGCAACGACAGTTTGCCGGTCAGCAGCAATTTGATTGCGCAGATTTTGAATATCCTGATTAGCCTTGTTAATCTTGGACTGCATGACCCCCCAGGTAACACCGCCTCCAATGACCATGCCGATCCCCAGAGCAAGACCAATGCCACCGACCACTGGGAACGCAAAACACAGTGCGGAACCCACAACGCCGATAAACAGACCGCTGCCCACCAGCCCAGCGCCAACACCAATCAGGGTATTATAATTGTTGATCTCAGCCTGCAGAGTACGGATCGTCGTGTTGTATTTCTCGATCTCTGCGGCAAGGTCGCTGCTGAGTTTCTGGATATTGGCGCTGCCGGTGTTGAGTTCCTGATAAGTGTTACGCATATTGTTCTTCCATGTGATTAATTTACCACTGCATTCGCCTTTTTCATCGACCTTGGCATAGCTTTCCACTTCGGTCTGGATCTTTTGCGTTTTGTCCATCATCCGTTTCAGAACTTCCTTGGCTGTAACCGCATCCGCATCGGATAGGATTCCCGTATTGCGCTGAATGATTGCCCGTAAAGCATTCGCACTTGCGTCAAAGATTGGGACAAAGGTATTGACGCTGGTAGGAATGGTCGTGAGAATGGGCACCGAATAGTCATCCAGCCAAGTTGTGGCCAAACTTTGCAATGTATGGAAATTTTTATTCAAATCATCAAACCAGGTGGGCTTTGTCCCGGGCATGGAAAATTGTGTATTGACAATCGCTGTGCACGATTCGGTGATCTGCCGCAGGGAGGCAAACGATTGGCCCAGTTGTAATTGCTCGTTCTGGCTGTCCGAGAGTTGGAGATGCTTTCCTGCGGTGTCGGCCAAAGCCGCTCCGGAGCGAAGCATGGGGCGAGCCGGGACTGGCATCAGAAAAAGTTTAGACATGATAAATCCTCCTTGTCAGATGGTGATGGAAATTACAGTCCGGCTATCGGCACCGCGGCTGAAATTGGAGAGCAAGGACTGCGCACTGTTCTTGAGAATATCCCAGGTTACTACGGCGGCAGGAAGCTGCTGGATCTCAGGGTCACTGGTGGAGATTGATTCCATCAATGCGAATTTATTGCGGACTGTTGTAATATTCCGCACCTCATTACTCCAAAAGGTTTCTATGGCCATTAATGAACTCCGCTGAGATGCAAGAAGCTGCCGCATATCATACAGCGAACATAGAACCGCTTTGGTCTGCGCCAGAGCAAGTTGCGTCTGATTCAGATCCAAACGATACTTGCCCAACGCCTCGATTTCTGCTTGGATTTGGTCATTCGTTGAGAAGATTGTATAGAACAGCTTGCCAAGCGTAAAAAATGTGGCGGCAACCGATAAATACGGAATGGGCAATCCCGCGATAGCAACATTGTAAACCAGCGACGCAGTATTGACGAAAATGGTGGACAGCCCGTCCAGCGTCTGCGAGGAAAGTTGGTCGGGTGCAACCACGCCGGAAAGCGTCTGCAAATGGTCCTGCACTTGAACGATACGTTCTGCAAGATCAACTACTTTACGTTCCGTGCTGCCTAAAGCAGCCCAGGATTCCTGGATGCTGTCTTCCACATCTCTGGTATGTACCGTGGCCTCATTCACCCACTGCTCAAATTGCAGCCGTGCCGTGCAGGATTCCACAACGCAGTTGTTGGCAACAGTATTCAGCCGGTCCATGGTTTGCACAGCAACATCCTTGGAGACTCCGCTCTGCAGGGCTTCCGAGGCAGCGGAAAAGGCATTCGTATAGGTCAAAAACGTGGAAAATGGCTTGGAAGCTGTTGAAGGTTTGATGTCCAGCCAATGTTCGGCGTCTTCGGCCAACAGTGATATATGTGCCCTCAGGGTAGAGGCCCACGCAGTTTCCTGATGGTTGTCGAACACTTGAAAACAGCGTCCCGCAGTAACCAGCTGATCTGCCCATAGCATTTCCGCATAAATCGTTTTAAGGGAACGGAGAACCGCGTCCAAATCATCTGGAGCTAACATCAAATACCCCCCACTTTTAGTCACGTTCCAAATCGTTTTTTAAATATCTCATACCAGCGGTATCATTCTTTTGGTTTTTCCAACGTGTCCTCAGCGTAGCAGAAGTGGTTCTTCCCAGTCTGCTTGCTCTTGTATAGGGCCATATCAGCCTGGCACACACTCTCTTCAAAGGAGAATGCTCCTCCTTTGACAAACGTGATCCCCGCGCTGCATGTAATCGGTTCTGCTTTATCTCCCTGCAGGGCATGCAAAAAAGACTGGAGCCGCTCTTCTAAACTGCTGCGCCGGATTCCGCCTTTGATGAACACCATAAACTCATCGCCCCCAAGACGGCCAATCAGATCATCACTTCGAAAAGCATTCTGCAGCAAAATTGTTACTCGCTTCAGCGCACGATCCCCTTCCAAATGGCCATAATGATCGTTGATCCGCTTAAAGTTATCTACATCCAGCAGAATCATCACACCTGTTCGGCCAGAATCAGGAGCGGAGAGGTATTTCTCCACTTCCTTTCTGAACGTCGTGCGATTATAAACATTCGTCAGCGGGTCCCGCTGAGCGGCATCCCGATGTGCCAATTCGCGCCGCGTCTGCACATCAATGTTTTTGAGATAAAGCAACGCATAGGCATTCTCAGTAAACCGTTCCCGGAATGTATGAGCCACCAGTTCCACCCAAATCCACTGTCCATCCAAAAGCCTTTGATAGCGCAGCCGATGGGTATCAGGTTGTGTGGAAAGCAGTTTTTGGGGGTCATTTTGGTCATTGTTGGGGAATCCATCCAGCGGTGGTTGATCAAGGAATCGCACCTGATCCTTTGATTTTCGCTTCATAAAATCCAGGAGGCTCTCGTGTTCCTCAAGGGATTCTTTCTCATAGCCGGCCCACAAACCGCCTGCTGCCCGGAACTGGTTGCTCTCCAGGTCCAATTCTGCATAGGCGATGGCCTCTGACAAGCTGGCCCGGTAAAAATCCCGGATCCGCATATTCTCCAGCTGGAGCACACGTTCCGGATCCGCTGCATCCAGCAATACGGTAACAGAATTCGGATTCTTGCTGCTCCCCTCCCCATGACGGATCCGCAGGACAAACCACTCGTAGTTTCCATGTTTGCCGCGCAGCAAAATCTCCTGATCGTCAAGATTGTGACTGTGTGCCACATCTTGAAACAAATCTGCAAACTGCTTGGCAAAATGGGGATGGACAATTTTCTCGTTCAGCCAACACTGCGGAAAATGTTCTTCATAGGATTCTTCTCCTGCCAGCAGCATTCGCCGGGTATGAAAATGGATGCTCCCGGTGTTCTCGTTGAACTCAAACACTTCTTCTGCACGGGCATCCGGCAAAAGAACCGGATGGTCCACACCGGATATGATTCGGTGATAGCCCTCCAGACAGATCATCCCATCGGCGTCTTCGGTGCGGATGCCCGTGCAGCGCACCATCACCTCTCCAAGGGTAGGATGTTCCCAGGGATATTCCAGCTGTACCACGCGTCTGGAGTCCACCAGCTTTTTTACCGTCTGATCAACGTACTGGCAGTACCCCTCTTTAACGCGTCCATACCAGTAGCGATAGCATTCTGTCGGCGAAAGGACTTTTTCAAGGCCCAAGATTCGCCGCATGGTTTCATCCGCAAACATCTCGCCTTGTCCGCTCTGGGGATCCAGCCGAATCACCCACAGCCCCAAATCCGTATTTTTCAAAATGTCCTGGTAATGCAGATTCAAAAGCTCGCCCAAGCGCTCTTCCGTCTCATTGTGATGGAAACGGTTATTCAAAAACAATGACAGCATACGGATCAGGCTGTCATCTGCAATGCAGTGACGGGGATTGTCCACGCCCAGAAATCCGGTCAGGTTTTTCCCCTGCCAGACGGGAGAAGCCAACAGCCGACGGATCCCCTGAAAATGCAGAGTTTCCCATTCTTCCGGTTGGCTCTCCCGCAGTTCTTCCACGTCGGAGATCACAACAGCCTTCTGTTCATGGAAAATGTCAAACCAGCGCCGCAAAATTGTTTCCGGGACTTTTTGCAGCTGTTCCTGTTCGGATTTCACACCTTCCCGGTTCCACTCATAAGTGTTGTTCCAGACGTTCTCCGCTCCGTCATCCGGTTCAAAGATATAGGCACGGTCTGCCTGGTAAAACTCTCCCACCAGCTGCAGCATATGGAGTGTTGCGCGCTTCATATCCGATTCCTCGGCAAGGACCTGCGCGCAAGCCAGTACGCTTTGGGCAAAATCCAGCTTTTCCCGCACCCGCTGGCTCACCATCTCATGTTCGGAGACATCAATGGCAATTTCCAGGCGTGCCATCTTGCCGCACCAAGGGATCAGCTTGTCCTTCAGAATGAAATGGCAGTTGAGAAGCTTGTTATCCCGTTCCCAAATGTAGAAGCTGTCTCTTTTCAGACAGTCGTTGGTACAAAACTCACAGGGATCGTCTTTTCCCTGAAGGACTTTATAGCATTTTTGGCCCTGATAGTCATAGACACCCGTCAGCCGCCGGCCGGCGGGATTGAGATAATACAGTTCATAGGTGACCAGATCGCTGACATAAATGACTTCATCCATGGCATCGAGAACCGTCTTGAGCGTCTCCGGGGTGGAGACAATATCTGTTGGGAAGCTTCCCGGATTCCACTGGAACCCACGCAGCGCTTTTTGCAGGCGTACCCGCGAAGTATATGCGGCACTCCCCTTCTGAATAAAACAGGCCTCAAACTGCTCTGCGGTATAGGGTTTGTGAAACAAAAATCCCTGCAGGAGATCCGGGTGGAGTTTTTCCAGCGTAGCCAGCTCCTCCTGAGACTCCACTCCCTCGCAGCACACGCGGATTTGGGAGGAATGCGCCAGCTCTATCATATTGCTCAGCAGCCGGTAATTATACGCGCTGTGCTGAATCCCGCTGACAAAGCAGCGATCGATCTTGATCTCATCGATCTCCATGCCTTTGAGATAACTCAAGCTGGAATAACCGGTCCCAAAGTCATCTACTGAGATCTCGATCCCCGCCTGCTTCCACTGATAAAAAATCTTATTGAACAGGGAATAATCCTGCAGCTGCATGCTCTCTGTGACCTCAAGCGTCAAGGCCTCCCCGGGCAGACCGCTTTTCTCGACGGTTTCCAGCACCAATTTGGAAATGTTTTTCTGCGCCAGCTGCACATAGGAAATGTTGACGCTGATGTGCATCTGGGGAATTGCCTTTCGCCAGACAAGACATTGTTGCAGCGCCGTTTCCAGTACCCACAAGCCGACCTGGCAGATCATTCCCGACTGTTCCAGAATCGGGATGAACTCCTGGGGGCTGACAGCTCCTCTGGTAGGGGAATTGAACCGCAGCAGTGCTTCTGCGCCGAAAATATCATAACTGCGGGAGTGAATCTGCGGCTGATAGCAGATATAGAACCCCTCAAACCCATTCTGGATACTCTGGTGGATCTCCTCCTGCAGTTCAATGGTATAAAGCTTCTCCTCATAATCTTTTTGCGAGAAAAAAGAGAGCGTATCCTTTCCCATCCGCTTGGCCTTATCCAATGCATCCTCTGCATATTGGTACAGGGAACTGGAGTCTTCATTGGGGTGGTTATGATACGCCACTGCGCCGGCCGAGACCGTGCAGTGCACTTTCAGGCGTTCCCGCACCTGCTCATAAAATGCCTCCACGTCCTGTAACTCGGAAGTCGGCAGGTTGATTGCAAAGCAGTCCCCATTCACCCGATAGATCCGCAGTCCGGTGCTCACACACTTTTCCAGTGTATCTGCCACAGTCTGCAGCGTATGGTTTCCATAGTCCCGTCCATGCCGGATATTAATGTTTTTCAGGTTGTCAATCCCGAGCAGCAGCAAAAAGCCCGGCGTTCCCCTATCCAGAATGCGCTTGATGTCCTTTTGCAGTCTGGCGGAGGTGAATGCACCGGTAAGGGCGTCCACCTCCCCCGCCAGGGCCGTATCTGAAATACGTCCGATCATTCTTAGCGGGTGTCCGCTCTTGTCCATCTGGCACTGGCCGCGGCAACTGATCCAAACCCGATTTCCCTCCCGGTCCACCAACCGGTACTCCATGTTGTGCTTTTTGATTTCTCCGCGGCGAAGCCGCTCAAATTCCGCCTGCAGCATGGGCAGGTCTTTTTCATAGACCGCTTTGTACCAGTCCTCCACTGTACAGACAGTCTGTCCCGGCTCCATAAGCGCATACCGCTTCCAGATCGGACTGGGAAAGTAGATTCGATCCGATTGGAAGCTCCAGGAAAACAAATAGTCGTCTGTACTTTCGCTCAAAAAGCGCAGGATCTCCAGCTGCGTCTGGATGATTTCCTGATCTTTCTCGGTTGCCTCCAAAGAGCATCTCTCCCTTCCTGCTGCACCTTCTACTCTGCTTCTCCTATCCGCGCAGCTGGAAAGAGACTTGAGTCCAAATTATTTCTGGGGGGCATCGTCCACGCTCTGGCCGTCAGCCTGCTGCATCAGTTCAGTCCAAATGTGATTTACTTCTTCCATGCAATTGAAGTACAAACTGGTAAGAAGATTCGTGGGGATCTCTAATTCATCGGCCAGCTGGTCGATCTTTCCCCAATCTGCCCGCTCATAGCACAGAGCCAGATCAAAGAGCATCCCGCAGCGGCCCGTATGGTGAAGAAGCGCCTCCTTGATTTCCTCTCGGACAGGGACCTGTTCCAGGATCTCCTCCAAAGGAGCGTCAATAAGGCAATTCAGCGTGGAAAACATCCCCATCAGATAGGCTTCCGGTTTGGAGATGGGCATGTCTTTGGCGTAGTTCATCAAACTGCTGCAAAAGCTGGCCCGCATGAAGGACAGCCGCAGAAACTCCTCTGCGCCCTCATCCATGGGATTTTCCGCATTGCTGGCACTGAGCAGGTACACCCACTGTTTGAGGTCCTTCAATCCCACCGTCATAATGGCCTGACGGACGGAGGTGACCCGTCTGCGCATGGAGAAGTACCGGGAATTTGCAATCTTCAAAAGCCCATAGGTCAATGTTGCATCCACAGAGATGATCCGCTCGATCTCCTCCACATCCGGCTCATCTGCCAGCACCGCCACCATCAGGCGGAAGAAGTTGCTTTGCAGATAGCCGCTGTTGTGAATCTTCTGCATCATTTTCTCCGCTACGAAGGAACCCTCCATAGCGTCTACCTTTAATTTCAGCGCCCGTTGATACAGCACATCGGTATCGATTCCTACCGCCACGCACTGCTTATTCATACTGTGGGCGATCTCAATGATATTTTTAAGAGTCAGCTCAGGCAGGTTGGAAAAATTGAGCTTGATATAGTCGATGCTGTCCAGCAGAGCCAGATACCGGGGAACAAACTGGAATTCGTTGACAGCAATCTTGTAACCGTCCTTGGCGTACTGGTGGATCATGTGCATGGCCAGGGGATGAATGATAACGCTGTCATCGATCTGGATCACCAGCTCATCCTTATTGAACAGTCTGGGTGTCTTTTTCATCAGCAGCGTAGTGGTAAACGTCATAAAATTCAGCGTTCCCCGCAACAGTTTGTCAGTGTTGAGGGTGAGAAAATTATAGATGGTATCTGCTGCTGCAAAATCATTGGCATTCTCTGCGGAATCTCCGCTGCCGAAGGCCTGATTCTCCCCGTGGTACAAAATCTCATAACCCACGATGTGGTTGGCGGAATCCTTGATGGGCTGGCGTACGATGTACTTACTGCTCATTGGTCTGTTCCTCCCTTTTGGGTCTTTTGACTCTTTTTCAAAAGCTCATCTAAAATCCCAATCAAATGTCCGATCTCCGGCTTGCTGAGCTGTTCGTCGGCGCCCACTTCTTTGCCCTTGCGGCGCATCTCCTCCGTAATGAGGGAGGAAAAGATCACCACAGGGATCGAGCGGAATTTCGGGCTGGTTTTGATGAGCTTGGTCAGACGGTGACCATCCATCTCCGGCATCTCCAGATCCGTGATAATGAGAGCCACCTGGGATTCCAGATCATCGCTCCCTTCCAACTGGCAAAGTGCATCCCAAAGCTCTGCCGTTGGGAAACATGGTCACATTTTCATACCCGGCCCGGACCAGTGCCGTCTGGATCATCTTGGTCAGCAGAATGGAATCCTCCGCTACCCAGATGGGGCTGGTGCTGCGCTCCCGTTTGCCCAGCGCATCCACCTCACTGAGTTGGATACTGGTCTGGGGTGCGATCTCCGCTACGATCTTCTCAAAATCCAGGATGCTGACCAACTTGCCGTCGCACTGGGCAATGCCGGTGGTCACACCATCCACGCCGCCGGAGATGGTATTGTCCGGCTTATGGATGTCCTGCCAAGAAATTCGGCTGATCCCCACCACGCTATGCACCCGGAAGGCTATGAACATCTTGTTAAAATTCGTGATGATAAACAGATCCTTGGGTCCCTTGGGGCACTCGTGGTCCGTCAGATATTTGGGAAGGTCCACGACGGTGATGACAATATCCCGGGGCTTGAAGATCCCCTCCACTGCTGGATGCACATGAGGCATGGGCTTTACCGTGTCAGAGAGCATGATCTCCCGCACTTTGGCCACATTGATCCCAAAGAGGTTGTCATTGATGGTAAACTCCATGATCTCAATTTCATTGGTGCCGGTCTCCAGCAAGATGCCGTCCTTTTTTTCATTTGCCATGCTTATCCCAACTTTCTATGTGTGTTCCTTCCTGGTAAATCTTTAAAAAATCAGTTCCGGTTTTCCGAAGCTCCGTACACAGGCCTGTCCGGACTCCGTATCAAAGAGCAGCGTTCGGGCAGTCGTTCCTCCCACATCCTCCCGCAGCAGACGAACACCTTCCTTGCGCAGGACCAGGTGGGCACTTTCGATATTGCGCTGGCCGATATTGCCCAGGTTTCCCCCGCCCGGCACGTCAAACATTCTGGCACCGCCAGCTATTTTGGCCACGATCCGGAGCCGCATGGCTCCCTGCCCTTCCATTTGCCGCAGGGTCTCCCGGATGCCGGTGTCTGCATATTTCAGGGGAGACTTCCGGTTGGTCTCCATGTTGAGCGGCAGCATCACGTGTACCAGTGCCGCCAGTCGGATCAAAGGATCATACAAACAGATCCCCACGCAAGACCCCAGAGCATACGTAATGAGCATCCCCTCTCCCCGGGCCATTTTCATATCCGCGATGCCTACCACCAGCTTTTTATCCATCCAAAACCCCCAGCTTTTTCAGCAGAAAATTCAGTGAGCGAATATCCGGGGAAAGCAGCAGCCGGCATGGGACCGTTCTCCCGTCACAAAGGAAATCCGCACCGATGGTCATGATGTAGTCCGACTGTCCGCCGAACTCCGCCATGGGCACTGCCAAAATGGCCCCCTGCATATCCACAGCAAAGGCAGGCACCGTCAGCCGAGTGGTGATGTCCGCCAGCCCGGAAAGGGCGTTGATAAACGTGGAGATCATGATATTCCCCACCTCAGACAGAGCCGAGCGGTCCAGCTCCGACAGGTCCTCGTATCGGGCGATGGTCCTACCTACCATCTGCTCCAGCACCAGATTCACAAACTCCATTTGCTGGACGGAGAGCATGATGCCATTGATCTCACCGGACATCCGCACCAGAACGCCGGCGGTGATGATCTCCGGTCCGCCGATCCAGTCGATCGCCTCGTTATACCCCATGATCCGCACTTCGGGCATGCTGATGCGCACCTCTCGGCCCAGTATACTGGAAAGTGCCGTGGCGGCATTGCCGGTACCGATGCTGCCGATCTCCCGGATTGCATCCAGTTCCAGACCGTTCAATTCCTCATACGTCTTCATAGCGTCCCCCGTTTATCCGTTGGCCAAGTCATTGACTGTGGTCTCCACCTCATCCGCCGTGGTGACCATCTTCAGCGCATAGCTGTATGAGCGCTGTGCTTCGATGACACCGGTCAGTTCCGTGGCCAAGTCCGCATTGGAGCTTTCCAAGCAGCCCCGCTGAAGTTTCGCGGTACTCATCCAGACAGATCCGTTTTGTCGTTCATCAAAAACCGCTCACCGCCTGCCCGCTCCAGTCCGTCCTGGTACTGGATGGAAAACACACCTACCGGAAGATCCGCCGACGGGTCCGTCACCTCAATGGGATATCCGTCTGTTCCCAGCACCTGGCGCCCCTCTCCGTCGGAGAGATAGTAGCGGGTCTCCACAGTGGGTTCCTGCGTCCCGTTATCCGCAGCTGCCTGCGCACTGTCATCTGTCTGCTGTACCTGAAAAGGGGCGAGTGTGAAGGAGCCGTCTCGGGTAAAGGAAATCTCTCCGCTCACAGGGTCATGAAGGGCAAAAAAGCCGTCCCCCACAATGGCATAATCCAGATCGCGGCCAGTCTGCTCCAAGGGGCCGGAGGAAAAATCGCTGCCGATCATGGCCAGAGCGCTGCCGCTGCCTCTGGGCAGCTGATTGCCGTTGGCGCCGTCCAGCATTCCATACATCAGCGTCTGGAATGCAGGCATCTGGGCCTTGAATCCGTAAGTATTGACATTGGAAATATTATTGGCATGGACATCCATGCTCCGCATCTGCTGCTGTGCTCCCACGGCGGCACTATAAAATGCCTGAATCATGGCTCATCGCCGTCCTTTCTCAAAGTCTGCCCACCTCAGAGGTGGCCTTGGTCAGCAGGGAATCATACAGCTTGAGCACCTGGGCACCGCCTTGAAGCGTCCGCTGCGCCGTAAGCATCTGCGTCATCTCCCGCAGCATATCCACGTTGGAGTCCTCCGTGTACTTCCAGAGCACAGAGGGTGTCTGGGCCGCCTGGGCCTGCTGGCCGTTGGCCTGAAACAGCCCGCTCTCTCCCTTGGCAAGTTGACCGTTGTCCGGAAATGTGTAGACCCCGATCTGCCCCAGATAACTTCCGGAGCCCTGGTCGTAAATCCGGCCATTGCCGTCGGCGCGGATGCGGTCGGATGAGAGCGTAATGGGAGCGCCGTCTGCCCCCAGCACCAGACCATGGCCGCTCAGGCACAGCTGTCCCTGGTCATTCAGAGAGAAATTTCCGTCCCGGGTATACTCTACGCCGGTATCTGTCTGAACGGCAAAAAATCCGTCTCCCTGGATGGCAAAATCCAATGGCATCCCCGTTTCCTGAAAGCTTCCCTGGGTATAGTCCACATAAAGCTGGTCCGGCGCCAGGATATAGCTCTCGCTGCCGATCACTGCAGCGCCGCTTTTATCCTTGTTTCCCACCCGGCTGATAAGGACCTCCTGAAAGGTCTTGTCTGTATAGGTCTCCGCCTTGTATCCGGCAGTGGAGAGATTGGTCATATTGTTGCCGATCACATTCAGCCGCCGAGTCTGGGACAGGATCCCGGAGGTCAGATTATAAAATCCCTTTGTCATATCAAACCGTTCCTTTCCGTTTCACCCTTACGCTTCCAGGTACTGCTTCATTTTCTCCCGCAGACGCTGCAGTGCCCGGCTGTGGATCTGAGAGACCCGGGCTGCACTTACACCCATCACCTGGGCGATTTCCTTCATGTTCAGCTCTTTTTCATAGTAGAGCGAGAGTACGATCTGCTCGTTTTCCCGTAGGGAGGAGATGTTCTTAGCCAGGACCCTGTGGAACTCCTGATTTTCAAATTCCTCCTGAGGCGAATCCATTTGTTCTTCTTGCGCCAGAGATTTTTCCGCAGCGCTGCCGCAGGCGTCCAGAACCGCCTCAAAGGATACCAGGCCAGTGACAGCAGTCTCAGACACCAGGGCGTCGTACTGCTCACGGGTGAGTCCCAGATAATCCGCAACCTCATTGCTCTCGGGATCCCGACCCAGCTTGACAGACAGCTCGTCCACCGCCCGGTTGAGCTGGGTGGCCTTCTGGCGCACCTGACGTGGCAGCCAATCCTGCTTGCGGGCAAGGTCTAAGATCATGCCCCGCAGGCGCTTGGAAACATATGTCTCAAATTTGACGTTCTGAGAGGGATCGAACTTGTCCACCGCGTTCAGCAGCACCAGTAACCCCTCCTGCACAATATCGTCCAGTTGGGCAAAACTGCTGTAAATGCCAGTCGCCTGGGCGGCTGTTCTGCGCACCAGGTCCGTAAAACGAAGGACCAGCATCCACTTGAGTTCCTGGTCACCTGTCTCTTTATAGAGGAGCAGCAGAGACTGGTTATCCAGCTTTTCCGCCTCCTCCCGGGAAAGGGTGGTCCGGATGGTTTTCTGGGAGGCCTGTACGGCCACTGCCTGTTCCATTGGTCCCCGTCCCTCCTTTCTCCTTAGGGCTGTGTCTGCTGGGGCTGCAGCGTAATATTGCCGATGGCTTGGATCTGTACGTTACTGGTGATCTCACTGAAGGAGAGCACATAGAAATCCGGGTAGAATTGGGTAATCATGCGGCTGAGATACACCCGGATGACCTGGCTTGTGAGCACGATGGGCGTCTGAGACAGCTCCTGGAACTTTTTGCGCAGCTCACCCAGCTGCGTCATGATCTGCTGCATCACATCCGGACTGAGGGCCAGATAGACTCCCTGATCGTTTTTGGTCAGGGCACTGAGAATCTTCTTTTCCACTTCGGCGTCCAGCGTGACCACCCGCATCTGTCCATTTTCACAAAAACGTCGGGTGATGGTGCGGCTCAGGCGGCCCCGGACCTGTTCGGTAAGGATGTCGGGATCCCGGTTGGGTCCCGCATCCACGATAGCTTCCAAAATCAGCCCCAGGTCCCGAATGGGGACGCCCTCCTTAAGTAATGCCCGCAGGACTTTTTCCAGGCCGCTGTACGAGATGACCCCCGGAATGGCGTCTGCCACCAGCTCGGGCTCCGTCTTTTTCAGGTTCTCCACCAGCTGCATGGTCTCGGTACGGCCCAGCAATTCATAGGCGTGCTTTTTGATGACCTCGGTCAGGTGGGTGAGCATCACCGTCAGCGGCGTAATGACGGTATAGCCGTAGATCTCCGCCATCTCCTTGTTCTCCGGTAAAATCCACCGGGAAGGAATTCCATAGGCAGGCTCGATAGTCTCGATGCCGTCGATCTCTCCGCTGGGATTGGGCGGTTCCAAGGCCAGGTAGTAATCCACCAGTACCTCACCCCGGGCCACCTCTTCACCCCGGATACGGATCACATATTGATTGGTGCCCAGAGCCGCTCCATCATGCAGGCGGATGGACGGGACCACAAAGCCCATGTCCTGGGCATACTGTCGGCGGAAAATGACGATGCGGCTGATGAGCTTTCCGCCGCTGCTTTCATCCACCAGCGGGATCAGGCTGTAGCCAAACTCCATTTCAATCGGCTCCACCGGCAAAAGGGAGTAGACATTGCTGATGTCCTTGAAGTATTCCGCCTCTCCGCCGGCAGTCTCCGCTCCAGGCGACGGCTGTTCGGCCTGGGACTGCTGGGCGATCTCCTGGGCCCGGACCTCCTCCATTTTCCGACTGCCCACTGCGCCGGCAGCGCTGAGAACGCCGCCTACCAACAGCAGCGGCAGCGTGGGAGTCCCGGGGAAGAACCCCAGCAGCAGCAAAATTACACCGGTGGACAAAATGGCCCGGGGCTGAGCCTTGAACTGGCTGATAACATCGGTGTTGAGGCTGCCATCGGACACGGAGCGGGTGACGATCATGCCGGTGGCGGTGGAGATCATCAGCGCCGGCAGCTGAGATACCAGGCCGTCGCCGATGGTGGCAATGGAGTACACATTGAGCACGGTGGCAATATCGCTCCCGCCCTGGACCACACCAATAATCAGTCCTGCCACAAAGTTGATGGCAGTAATAATCAGCGACATGATGGCGTCGCCCTTGACAATTTTGGTGGCGCCGTCCATTGCGCCGTAGAAATCCGCTTCCTTCTGGATCTTATAGCGGCGCATCCGGGCCTCTTTTTCATCGATAAGACCGGAACTCAAATCTGCGTCAATGGCCATCTGCTTGCCCGGCATAGCATCCAGGGTGAAACGGGCCGCCACCTCAGACACCCGCTCGGCGCCCTTTGTGATGACGATGAACTGCACCAGAACGATGATGAGGAAGATCAACACGCCGATGACGATGTTTCCCTGGGTAATCAGGTTGCCGAAGGCTTTGATGACGATGCCGGCCTCGCCGCCGTCCCGGAGAATCAGCCGGGTGGAGGAGACGTTCAATCCCAACCGGAACAGTGTGGTCACCAGCAGCAGTGAGGGAAAGATGGAAAACTCCAACGGCTCGGAGATGCTCATGGTGATCATGAGGATCATAATGGACAGAGAGATATTCAGGATAATCAGGACATCCAGCACCGGAGCTGGCAGCGGGATCACCAGAAACAATACGATGACCACCACCATCAGCGATATGGCATTGTTTAAAATTCGTTTCATAATCCCTTTGCGATCTGTTGTTGCGTCTTACTTTTTATCGTTGAGACGGTAAAGGTACACCAGTACCTCCGCCACTGCGTTGTACAGCTCCGGGGGGATCTCCCTCCCCACTTCCGAAGAGGCATAGAGAGCCCGGGCCAGAGGCACATTCTCCACCACAGCCACCTTGGCCTCCTCTGCCGCCTTGACGATGCGCAATGCCAGAGAATCCTGCCCCTTGGCCACTACCACAGGTGCGGAATCTTTTTCCGGCTTGTAGCGCAGGGCCACGGCAAAGTGTGTGGGGTTTCGGATGACCACATCTGCCTGAGGCACATTCTGCATCATACGGGACTGAGCCATCTTCCGCTGAAGTTCTTTGATCTTCCCTTTTACCTGGGGATCGCCCTCGGTCTGTTTGAACTCCTCTTTGATCTCCTGTTTGGACATCCGCAGCTGACGCTCATAGTCCCACCACTGGTAGAGGAAATCCGCGCCGGCCAGAACAGCATAGGCCACAGCAATTCGAATCGCCATCTGAACCGCCAAATCCATCAGATACGCTCCGCCGGAAGCCACATCCGTAAACATCAGCTTGGGAAACGTCCCCACCACGCCCCGGAGAAAGCTGTAAATCAGATAGAGCAGCACCAGGATCTTCAAGATCCCCTTAAACGCCTCCACCAGGCTGCGCAGGGAAAATAACCGCTTGAATCCCTGGATGGGGTCAATGCGGCTGAACTTGGGCCGCAGGGCCTCTCCAGCCACCAGCATCTTGGTCTGCAAAAACGTGGCCGCTACACCGGCCACCGTGGAGGCTCCCAGCAGCGGGCCGGCAGACCAGGCCAATGCTTTGAGAAACTGCGACGCCAGTTGTCCGGTGCCGGAAAATTCTTGATTTTCCGGTGCCCCTGCCATGGAAATGCACAAGTGAAAAAAACGCTCGATCTGTTTTCCCGCCGTCGGTGCACTCAGCGCCAGTACTGCAATGCCCACGATCAGCACTGCCACGGAAACCGCATCATTGCTGAAGAAGATATTGCCCTTCTTCCGTTCATCCCGGCGCCTTTTGGGGGTTGCCTTTTCGGTTTTCTGTCCGTCCGCCACCGCTTGTCACCTCCCGCCGCAGTCCGCGCTGCTCACTGGGTTCCTGCCATCACCTGCAGCATCTCGCCCAGGGTGTCCAGCATATTGGCCTCCAGGTCCAGCAAAAACTCATTGATGGGCGTGAGAAACATCATCAGCAGCACAAGGCCGATCATGATCTTGAGTTCCATATTGATGACAAAGGCATTGATCTGCGGGATCGCTTTCATCAAAATACCCATTCCCAGCTCTCCCAGCAGCTCCGCTGCCAAAATGGGAAAAGCCAGCTTTACCGCCAGCACCATGCAGCCTGCAAACACTTCCACCATCCCGGATGCCACAGCCTTGCCCAAGGATACCGTCCCATAGGGGATGACCTGGCCGGAGGAGAGGAACACACGTAACAGGGTGTAGTGCCCATTCTCCGCAAAAAACGTCAGCACCAGCAGTATATTGAGCAGCGAGGCTGTCACCGTCATGTTCATCTGGCTGCTGGCGTCGTACACCTGTGCCATATTCATGCCCATCTGCGCGTCAATCACCTCGCCGCCCAGCTGAACCACAGAGAAAAAAAGCTGCATCACAAAGGAAAGCACCAGCCCCACACACAGTTCCAGCAAGAGCCGCACCACCAGCTCCACTACTGTGGACGGCGGCGTCACAGACGCGTCTTCCGTATTCCAGACGAAGACGGAGAGCACCAGCGCCACGCCAGCTTTCACAAGGTTTGAAAGATTATTTCTGCCGAAAAGTGGATTTGCAAACACAAATCCGCTCACTCGCATCAAAACCAGTTCAAAAAGGTATAAGGCGCTCCAATCCATGCCGCAGACTCCTTACATCAGCGTAAACAGATAACGAGTGAAATCCTGGAGGGTCTCCAGCATCCAGCCGCCGCCTACCAGTAAGACCAGGATCACCACCAGCAGTTTCAAAATAAAGGAAAGAGACTGCTCGTGGATCTGAGTCACTGCCTGGAAGATGGCCACCAGAATGCCCACCAGCATACTCAAAATCAGCATGGGAGCGCCCAGCTTCAGGGCGATTACCACACCCTCCCGCAGAATATCCACCGTATCCATGGCCTATCCTCCCACGTCAATGAAATCCCTGCACCAGGGTGGAAAACAGCAGGTGCCACCCATCCAAACTGATGAACAGCAGCAGCTTGAACGGCATGGAGATCATGGAAGGCGGCAGCATGATCATGCCCATGGACATCAGGGCCGAGGCCACCACCACATCGATCAGCAGAAAAGGTATGTAGAGATAAAATCCGATTTCAAACGCCCGCTTGAGTTCTGTGGTCATAAAGGAGGGCACCACGATGCGCAGCGGCAGAGCCACCGCACCATCCTGATCCTCCGGAACATCCTGCCCCGCCAGATCGCAGAAAAGCTTCAGAGAACTCTGTTCCGTGTTGCGCAGCATGAACTCCTTCAGGGGCACTTCCGCGCGGTCCACGAATTCCTCCTGGCTGATCTGCTCTTTCACGTAAGGCTCATAGGCTGTGGTCTGGATCTCCGTAATGACCGGAGACATGGTGAACAGTGTGAGAAAAAGCGCCATGCCCACCAACACCATGTTTGGCGGATTCTGCTGCAAGCCCATGGCCGAACGCAGGAATGAAAAAGAAATGATGTACCGGGTAAACGATGTCATCATCACCACGATGGAGGGCAGCAACATTACCAGCGTGGTCATGAAGAGGATCTGCAGTGTCTGCACGTTGTCCCCGTTCACATTGATTAAGCTATCCAACTTCCTGCCTCCTTACGGCCTGCGCTGTTCCAACACTCTGCGCAGCGCCTCCCGGAAATGGAGTCCCTCACCGCCTGATCCATCCGGCCCCGGCTGCGAACCGGGCGTGATCCAGCCCTCGGCCTCCTCTTTTGTCAAAACCCGCAGGCACGAGATGCTGCCGGAGGAAACCCCCAGCAAATAAACGGTCTCCCCTGCCCGGACCAGCACCAAACGCTGGTCCCGGCCAAGGGACATCTGATCCAGCACTTCCATACGGCCGCCGACCATCCGTTTGGTCGCCATACGTCCCACGACATGACGGGTAGACCAATACGCCAGCACCAGTACACCACAGGTCAGGATCAAGGCCCAGAGCACCTGGCCGATCGCCTCCAACGCTTTCACTTTCTGCGCCTCAAGGATTGCCCACAATGGAGCTCACGGTTTTGAGCAGACGGTCGGGCTTGAAGGGCTTGACAATGAAATCCTTGATGCCTGCCTGCACGGCTTCCATCACCATGGCCTCCTGGCCCATGGCAGAACACATCACCACATTGGCGTTGCCGTCCTTCGCCCGAATGGCCTTGAGGGCCTCCAGGCCGTCCATGTTGGGCATGGTGATGTCCATCAGCACCAGGTCGGGATTGATTTCAAAGTACTTCTCCACCGCGTCTGCGCCATCTACCGCCTCGTAAATATCCGTGTAGCCGCTCTTGGACAGCGTGTCCCGGATCACCTTTCTCATGAACGCTGCGTCGTCCACAACCAGAATCTTAGCCATGCTTTTCCATCCTTTACATTTTATTGTTTTGACGGGTTCTGCCCCTCGTCAATTCTTATTGAGAAGCTCTGCGTGCTTGAGTACCTCGGTAATCCGGACGCCAAAATTGTCGTCGATCACCACCACGTCGCCCCGGGCCACACAAAGCCCATTGACAAACAGGTCCACCTGGTCGCCTGCCAACTTATCCAGCACAACCAGAGAGCCTTTGGACAAGGCCAGAATATCTTCCACCTTCCGGCGGGTCCGTCCGATCTCCACGGAAATTTCCAGCGGGACGGACATGATCATCTCCAGATTGTCCGCCTGCTCCTTGCCCAGCCGTTCTCCCAGATCCAATTCGGGGAATTGGACCGGTTTGCTGTTGATGACCTTAGGCTCGGGCACATAGACGGGCTGCGCAGGCACCGCCGGAGCCGGCTGTGCAGGTGCGGGTTGTGCAGTGGGAACCGTCTGCGGCACCGGCTCCTGAGTCGCAGGCTGGCCGGGAGCCGGAGCCCCGTTTGCGGCAAGAAGCCGCTCGATTTCCGCTTGACTGAGCACGGTCCCGCTGCCCTGGGCCGCCGGAGCCTCCTGCGCAGGTACGGGCTGTGCGGCCGGAGCTTCCTGCGCGGGTGCGGACGGTGCGCTCTGGGTTTCCTGCGCAGATGCAGGAGCGGCCTCTGTCTTGGATTTTTCCTCTGGAGCGCCGAAATTCATTTCAAATCCCGCAAGCAGCTCCCGGGCCAGATCCACGGACATCACGTTGACAAACTCACTTTTGAGCACGTTTTCGATGCCCAGCATGAACCGGACCACCACCAGGTTTCCGGAATCAGCGGGGAAATGATCCTTTTTAAACTGCTCAATATCGTCCAGAGCAAAGGACTGGGGTGTGGAGATATTGACGGGATAGCCCAAAAAATCCGACAAAGCAGTGGAGGCCGCGCCCATCATCTGATTCATGACCTCGCACACAGCGCTGATGGTCAACTCGTTGAGTTCGAACTCATCATCCGGCGTTTCGCTTCCCATCAGGATGTCCACGATGGTCTTCACATCACTGCGCTTGAGCAGCATGATGTTGCTGCCCTCCAGGCCGGAGACATACTTGATCTCAATGCCGATGGCGGGTTCCAGTTCTCCAATGCTGAAATCCTCCACGGAGACCACCTGCACCTTGGGCGTCGTAATATCCACCCGGTGATCGAGCATATTGGAGACAGCGGTAGCCGAGGAACCCAGGCTGATATTCATGAGCTCGCCGATGGCGTCAAGCTCCATCGAATTAAAGACTGTTTGACTCATGCTCCTTATTTCTCCTCTCTTTTCTGGATATGGCAGGTCTCCGCAATTTTAACGGCCATGTTTCCGCCCTGAGTTCCCAGCTTTCCGCTGAACCAGGGCTGCCCGCCAATATACAGGTGGATGGGTTCCTGGGTGGAGTGTCCCAGGTCGATCACATCCCCTACATTCAAGCTGTAAATATCCCGCAATGTCACATTGGTGCGGCCCAGTTCCGCTGTGATCTCCAAGCCGGAATCCCGGAGGATTCCCAGGATCTCCTGGGAGTTGTCCTCTCCCGAACCGCGGCCCACCTGGTTCATGTCAGCGATCTTGGCAAAAATACTTGTCAGCATCGTTCCAGGCAGGCAGATATTCATGCGGCCGGAGGCATTTGGGAACCGCAGGCTGATGCCGATGATCACCACAGTCTCGTCCAGGCCGATCAACTGCACCAGCGTGGGATTGGACTCCACCCGGCGATAGTTGAAGTTCAAATCAATGTAATTTTCCCAGCTGCTCCCCATCACACTGATAAAGTCCTTGACGATGTTCTCATAGAGTTTGAGTTCCACCGTAGTGAAGGTGTAGCCGGAGGGAACGGCGTCGCTGCCGTCACCCTCGCCGCCCATCAGGCGGTCCATCATATTGAGCATCAGCGCCGTACTGAAGTGGAGCAGCACAGGGGCCTCCTCACTCTGGGTCTGCCCATCCATCTCCACATCCGCCAGCGTCAGAACATCGCCGTCGGACAGGGCGTTGGAAAATTCATAGTATCGCTGCTCCTCCACGGATTCCACAGCGATTTCGCAGGTGGTATGCAGCAGGCCGTTGATCCGGGAATTGATCATGCGGGTATAGTTCTCAAAAACGCCCCAGATCATCTTGAGCCGATCTTTTGTGAACTTTCTTGGGCTGTAAAAATCGTATTTCCTGTACTTTTTCTCTGTACTCTGCTCTTCTTGGCCAAGATTCATCTCGCCGCTGCGGGCCGCGCTCAGCAGCGCGTCGATCTGGCTTTGGGATAATACTTCCGCCATTGACTACTCCTCCTGGCCGGACGAGCCGCCGACGCCGCTGCCCAGTCCGCTGTCCTCGCCGGACCGCATGGTATAATACTGGGTGATATCGTCTCCGCCTCCGCTCTGAAGATCCAATCCTGTCACCAGCAGCTCTACCCGACGGTTCTGGGCACGTCCGTCAGCCGTGCTGTTGTCCGCCACGGGACGCCACTGTCCATAACCCACGCTGACAAGTCTTGCCGGGTCAATGATGTTTTTCTCCTGAAGATAAACCGTCACCACTGCGGCACGATTGGTCGCCAGGAAACGGTCCACCTCCGGGCGGTTGGGCTTGTCGGCGCTGGCCTGGGCTGTGTGGCCCAGCACCCGGATCTCATCAATGGATTCACTTACGCCCGCGATGGACTGTGCCACCTGGTCCAGGATCTTCTTGCCCTCATCCAGCAGCACATAGCTGTCCCCGTCAAAGAACACGGTATCATCAAAGGAGACGAAAACGTATCCGCTGCCCTTGGTAATGCTGACCTGGCTGGTAAGGTTCTCCTGCTGGACATATTGCTCCATAGCCTGGTAGAGCGCCTCAATATCAGCGTCCACCTGCTCCTGGGTCAGCTGATCCGTAGACTGGGAACCCCCAGAAGTCTGCTGGGTCTGTGCGTCAGGATTAAAGGATTCTACCAGGGCCATCCACTTCTGCTGATCCATAGAGGACATGGAGTATAGCATGACGAAAAAGCACAGCAGCAGCGTCACCATGTCACCGTAGGTGTCCATCCAGTTGGCACCGCCACCTCCGCTATGTTTTTTCTTCATTTCCGCACCTCCTTCCCCTGCGGGGCAAATTTTTACTTGCCGCGTTTTCTCTTGCGGCCGCCTTCGTTCTCACCCTGGGCGCCTTCCTCTCTGTCCTTTTGATTCATAAAGGTCATAAGACGCTCCCGCAGGAACTTGGGATTTTCACCGGATTGAATGGCCATGATGCCCTCCACGATGATCTGCCGGCACAAAATCTCCTCTTCGTCCCGGGCCGTCAGGTTCGCGGCGATGGGGTTGAAGATCACGTGGGCCAAAAAGGAGCCGTAAAAGGTGGTGATCAAAGCCACGGACATGTTGGGCCCCAGAGAGTCCATATCCGCGCCATCCAGCGTTTTGAGCATATTGATCAAGCCGATCAGGGTACCGATCATACCAAAAGCAGGCGCGGCATTAGAGCCCCGCTCATACATGGCCACCACCTCCTGGTGGCGTGCCGAGGTCTGTTCGATATCATTTTCCAGGATACTGCGCACGCGGTCCGGGTCATTGGCATCCACGATCAGCATGATCGCCTGCTTGAAAAAGGGATCCGTCTGCTCGTTGGCCTTCTCCTCCAGTGCCAGCAGCCCATTCTTCCGGGCGATCTGCGCCAGTTCTACCAGCTGCTCCACATACGCAGCGGGATCGAACGCCTGGGCCCGGAGCATGATCTTAATATGCTTTGGAAAGGACTTGGCCAATTTGGGATAACATGCGATCACAACCGCCAACGTACCGCCCACGACAATCAAAATGCTGGACAAGTCGAAGAAGTTCCAAAGGCTGTCTGGTGAGAAGCCGAAGGTAAACATGGGACTTTGCCCGGGATGGATCCCAATGTTGACGATAATGCCAAACACGGTAAAAACCAGTGCCAGGGCAATTCCGATTAAATACACGATGTTCATACTGTCGATCCCTTCTATCTTTCACCCCGCAGGGCGGGTGCGGTCAACGCCGGTCAATTACGGAAATCTCCCGGTGGATGTCCTGAACCTTGGCGTTATATTCCGCGATCTTCTGAATGATCTCCTCCACGGTATCCCGCACGATGTAATAGTCGTGGTTCATCATCACGACCTTACACTCCGGAATCAGTTCAATGCACTCAATCTGGTTGTGATTGATAAGAAACCGCTCATTGTTCATCTTCTTTAGTACGATCATAGGGCATCCTCCTCTCATACACCCCGCCCGGATGTACCGGGCGGGGTGTTTCAGGTTTTATCAGCGCTTGATATTAACCAGCTCTTCCAGCATGGAATCGGTGACGGAAATAATCCGGGTGTTGGCCTGATAGCCGCGCTGGTAAACGATCATGTTGGAAAACTCCGTGGCAAGGTCTGTTCCGGACCCCTCCAGATAGGAGGTCATGATACCGGTACCGCTCTTGGCGGAGAGCATGGTGGCCGGATCGGTATCACCGGCAGCGTTTTCGATCTTGCCGTTATTCAGGTAGCCGGTAACCGCGCTGTTGGGTGCGCTGAGGGTAATGTCGCCGGCAGCGTCTCCGGCGGTATAGTAGGGGCCGTCTGTATGGAGAAGACCGTTGGGGTTGTCCACAGTGCCCAGCGCCAGATAGCCAACCACCACCGGGTCACCGGTATCCTTATTGGTGCAGGTAATCTTGCCGTTGGCGTCGATGCTGAGGTTTTCATAGTCGATGAATCCGTCCACATCCGTGGTGGGATCTACGTTTTTACCCGTGTCAGCATCCACACCCACGTACACGGCATCGCCCATCGTGTCGGCAGCGGTAGACTTCATGGGCAGCCGGATGGGGGCCAGTGCCGTGCTGGCATTGCCCACGGCAGTCCCGGCAGCACCGCCGGCAGTGGGATTGTCCAGGGAGCTGGTCAAAAAACCGTAGACCAGATTGCCGCTGGTCTTGTCCACTAAATAACCGTTGCGGAACTCAAAGTTGCCGACACGTGTCAAGGATAGACCCTTCACATCGTCCATACTGTCGATATTCTGACCGTTCGGTCCCACCAGGAAGAATCCATCTCCCTTGATGGCGCAGTCAGTAGCCAGTCCCGTGGGGCTCAGGTCACCGGTAGACATGTCCAGATCAATGGTTCCCACACTGCAGCCATAGCCGATCTGCTGGGGATTGGTGCCGCCCATGGTGGTGGTTGCACCGGAACCGGCGCTGAGGGTATTGTAAATGCTTTCCTTGAACGTGACGCGCTGGGCCTTGTAGCCATATGTATTGACATTGGCGATGTTGTTACCCACGACATTGAGCGCCTGCATATGGGTTTTCATACCGGAAATCGCTGCGCTCATTGCTCCTGTCATAGACATGGTGTATCTTGCTCCTTATCTTGGTCTCAAAAAGACGAACGCCGCCGGGAAACCGTCATTCGGACGGTCCCCAGAGCCTCCTTGCGGTCCTGCCCTCTGTGTCTCACAGGAACACAGCGCCGTCAATATTGGTAAAAATGCTCTCTTTCATCTCATCTTCCGACAAAGCGGTGATGACCCGTCCGTTGGGAACATTGACGATAAACGCCAGACTCTGGTCCAGGGCCAAAATATTTTTAGCGCCCTTGGCCTCCGCCCGTTCCACGGAATCGCTCAGCCGTTCCAGCAGCGTGGGGGTCACGTTGATTCCCCGCTCCTCGACCCGGCTCAAAGCGTGTTTGGAAAACTCCACCGTCTTCGCCTGCGCCTGTTCCAGTTCCTTCTGGAACACCGCGCCGAAGCCGCCGTCCGCCGCACCCGTGCTGCGTCCGGCACTGCTTGGCACTGCGGAGCCCAGAACAGGTGAATGGACAGATCCAACCATTGGAATCCCTCCTTCCGGTTTTATCACAGTGTCTGCGTGGTCTCCCCGCCAGTCTGCGAATCTCCGCCGTTCTCTCCGGTCTGACTGCCTCCGCCGGTGTCTCCTGTGTCAGGAACTTCCGGCAGCGTCCCCACTGCCATAATGCTGCTCAAGGGGTACATTTGGTCGTTGACGAAGATCACCGGTGTATTCTGATAGGTACCGGTCCCGGTGACCGTTCCCACGATCTCCTGCACATTCCCCTTGTCATCATAGGCCCCCACGGTGACGGTCTTGCCCACCAGGGAGGCGGCATAGGTCATGGTGCTGGCGTCTGTCAGGTTATCCAGGCTGGTCTTTACACTGCTCATCATCTGCACCACGGACATCTGCACCAGCTGATTCAGCATATCTGAGGTGTCGGCAGCGCTGTCGATGGTCTGGTTTTGCAGCTGGGCTACCATCAGCTGAAGAAAATCCGTGAAATCCAGGCCCAGGTCCTCACTGGGATCACTGACGGTATAGCCCAGTTTTTGAAGCTCCTCCTTCGACATGGTCGCGCTGCTTGCGTCAGTGGCATAGGTATTGGCGGCGTATCGCGTGTCCAGGGAAAGAGGCATAAACTCACTGCTCATGATTTTTGTTCACTTCCTCACATGATCTCCTCCGGCCCCGTTTCCACAAGGCCCAGCCGCAGCTGGTGGAGGAACGATTCCGTCTCCTGTCGGGGAACGTGCCGCTGCTGTTGCTGCTGTTGCTGCTGACGTCCGCCCTCCTGATCAGGATGCTGCCAGGGCTGCTGGTCCTGCTGAGGCTGCGGGACTTCCACGCGGACCTCGCCGCGGGTTCCGTCCTGAAGCAAAAGCCCCAGCGCACCGGCGTGATCTCCCAGCAGTTTGGCCGACTCGGGATTCTCTGCCCGCAGCACCACATGGAGCGCACCCTCCGGGGAACGGATAAACTCTGCCGTTACCGTGCCCAGATTGGCCGGTGAGAGTTGGATCTCCAGGCGCTGTGCGCCGTCATCCAGCCCACGGTTCAATGCCTTCCCGAGGGACTGCTCCATTTCAGAAGCGGGAGCGGTGGTATCTACTGTAACCGTCTCCCCCACTTTCACCGGCATCTGCTCCGTCTGCCCAAACAGCTGGGTCTCCCATCCGGTGACGCTGTCCGTCACCTGAGGGGAATCTGTTTGTCGGGCGGTCTGCTCTCCCTGTCGGTCCTCAGCGGCAGAAAATGTGTTGTTCTGAGCGGTATCGGAGGTCCCCTCCTGCACCGGTTCCCCCGGAACCTGTATCTGCTGTGTGGGGAGTTCCGTCAGCGAGGCGTCCTGCGCCGGATCGGAAGATTGCTGCGCCGTCTGAGGCACCGCCATCCGGGGCATTGCCGCCGTCTGGTCCGGCACCGATCCCGCAGAGGGATTCGGTGCGGTCTCCTCGCCGGAGAGCACCAGTTCCGCAGGAACAGCCTGGACCGCCTCCTGAGGCTGAACTGCCGTCTCGCCGACTTCCGGCTGAATCTGACAGATTCCATTTGCCAGCAGTGCCGCACCCAGAGCCGCCAGGTCCGCGCCTGCATGCTGTTTGTCCTTTGCCCCGTCCTCCGGCAGTACGTCCTCTGTTGGGTCCTGGAGATCAGCGGGATCATCTCCCGTGTCTGTGACACTCTGGGCGGTGTGTTCCTGTCGCTGCTGGAGCAGCGTTTGGAAGGACGTTCCCGCATCATCCCGGGTGGAATTTTTCCCGGCGGACACAGCCGGCGGATTCCACGCGGAGGCATTGGCTCCGGCCATCTGCATCAAAAGCTGTGCTGCATACATCATGACATTCACCTCCTTTCACGGCGGGTTTGATATTCACGATCAGCCGGCAGCCCCGCGGCGTGCGGAGACCAGCTCATCGATGAACAGCTCATCACTTTTTTGGACTTCCTTGTTGTAGTCCTCCCACTTCTTTTCCCGCAGGCGCTCCAACACGGCCTTGTCAATGTGGGCGCGCATCATCTGCTCCCGCTTCTCCTCTGCGGCCCGGCGGTAATCCTCCAGGAGCTTGTCCTCTTGGGCGATCTCCCGTTCCAAAAGCCGCAGCCCGCCTTCGTAGGTCAGCGCATCCGCCGCAGTGATGCCGGCGGCCGCTGTGTTCCGGAACTCCTGGTTGAGCCGGCGATAGCGGTCCTCGGTCTCCGCCTTGCGTGCCTCCTGCCGCCGGACCTGGTCCAGGGCCTGGGCGTACTCGCCCTGGCAGCCATCCAGGACCTGCCGGCGATAATCCAGCACACTGTCCAGGCCAAACTGAAATTTCTTCATGTCTTATCCCTCATTCTTTATAAAAGCCTGCGCATGGCCTCCAGGTCTTCCTCATAGGTAAATCCCTCGTCGACGCCCTGGGACAGGAACTGCTGGATGCCGTCAATTTTGCTGAGGGCATAGTCTAGTTTGGGATTGGTTCCCGCCTTGTAGGCACCGATGGACACCAGATCCGCGTTCTTTTCATAGGTTCCCATCACGTCCCGGATGCGGGAGGCCAATGCCCGGTGCTCCGGCGGAACGATGTCCGTCATGAGCCGGGAGATGCTGGCACTGATGTCGATGGCAGGGAAATGGTTACTGTTGGCCAGCTTTCGGGAGAGCACGATGTGCCCATCCACAATGCCGCGCACGGTATCCGCGATGGGTTCGTTGGTATCGTCGCCCTCCACCAGCACCGTATAGACACCGGTGATGGAGCCCTTCTGGAAGTTGCCGCTGCGCTCCAGCAGCTTGGGAAGCTCTGCGTAAATGGAGGGCGTATAGCCTCTTGCCACAGGGGGTTCCCCCACCGCCAGACCGATCTCCCGCTGGGCCATGGCGAAGCGGGTCAGAGAATCCATCATCAAAAGCACATCCATTCCCTGGTCCCGGAAATACTCGGCGATGCCGGTGGCAACAGAGGGACAGCGCTTGCGAAGCATCGCAGGCTGGTCGGATGTTGCCACCACCAAAACCGAACGGCTCATGCCCTCCGGCCCCAGGTCCTTCTCCATGAACTCCACCACCTCACGGCCTCGCTCGCCTACCAGGGCGATGACGTTGATGTCCGCCTTGACGTGCTTGGCGATCATGCCCATGAGGGTGCTTTTGCCTACGCCGGAACCGGCGAAGATCCCGATTCTCTGGCCTTTTCCGATGGTGAGCATCCCGTCAATGGCCTTGACGCCGAACTCCAGCCGCTCCCGGATGGGCGGACGGGTCATGGGATTGATATACTGTTCCTTCTCCACGCAAAAAGGCGTTCCTCCGGAGAAGGGTCCCTTGCCGTCAATGGGCTGGCCCAGTGCATTGATGACCCGCCCCTTGAGAAACGGCCCTACGGAAAGGGTCAGCCGCCGTCCGGTGTTGCGCACGAAGTTTCCCGCGGAGATGCCGCTCATACTGGCGTAGGGCATCAGCAAAATGCGGTCGTTTTTGAACCCCACCACCTCGGCCATCACCTGGCCGCCGGATTCGCCGTTATAGATGCGGCAGATGTCGCCGACTGCTGCCCGGCCGCCGGAGGCCTCGATGGACATGCCCACGATATTTTCGATCTTTCCGGTGTAGCTGATGGTCTCCGCCTGCTGCACCTGCTGGATCATCTTTTCGAACAAAACCGGAGACCTCCCTTCAGCCTCCGTGGAGGATATCCCGAAGGTTGTGGATCTGAGTGGATACGCTGGCATCTATGATCTGGTCCGGCATTTCGATGATGCAGGTACCGGACTCATCGTCCGCCAGGGGAATCAATTTGATATGGTCGGAAAGGCCTGCCAAAGAGGCTGTCAGCTCCGGCGTGATCTGGGCTAACTCCTTGGCGTCACAGCCGCCCACATAGATACGGACCCATTCCCGCCGCTTCAGCCGCTCAGTGGCCATCTGAATCATGCGGGCGATGACCTCCCGGCTGCTTTTCAGGCTGATATGGATGATCTTCTCCGCTACTGCGATGCTCAGATCACACAGCTCGTCCTGGGCTTTCTCCAGCAAATCCTCCCGGGCCTGAGCGGCCTTTTCCAGGAACGCACGCACTTCCTGCTGCTCTTCCCGTCGCTGGTCCTCCATAGCCGCCGCACCTTCTGCCTGGGCCTTTTTCATCCCATCGGCATAGCCTTGCCGGTAACCCTCCTGACGGGCGGATTCCCGGGTCTCTTGTGCCTCCTGCTCCGCCTGGGTTCGATACCGTTCTAAAAGGGCCTCGCCTTCCCGGCGAGCCTGGGCTACAATCTCATCTGCCTGAACACGGGCGTAGGAGAGCACAGCCACGGCGCCGGTATCTTCTGCCGGCTCTTCCCCGGCGGCCGTTTCCTCTTCGGTGGGCGATTCCTCTTGCGCCGACTCCTGGTCTTCCTGCGGCATGGGGGGATCCTCCACCGGGAGGTCTTCCGCTTCCGGAAACACGTAATCGCTTACCGGCCCCAGAAAATGCTTGAGTATACTAGGCAATGATATCGTCCTTTCCGCCCTTGAGGATAATCAGTTCGTTCTTCTCCTCCAGATCCCGGATGATGCCCACGATACGCTGCTGGGCTGCCTCCACATCCCGGATGCGGACATTGACGGTAACCTCCAGATCGTCCCGGATGCTCTGGGCCATACGGGCAGAGACATTGGTAAAGATCTTGTTGGCCACATCGTGGTTGGCACCCTTGAGGGCCAACACCAGGTCCTTGGGATCGCAGTCCCGCACAAAGCGCTGCACGGAGCGGTCATCCATGGTAACGATGTCCTCAAAGACAAACATGCGTTTGCGGATCTCGTCAGCCAGCTCTTCGTTGTGAGCAGACAGCCGGTCGAAAATACTCTTTTCGCTGGCCCGGTCCAGATTGTTCATCACGCCGGCCACATAATCCACACCACCCACTTTGACATTGTTGGTGGTGACGATGCTGGAGAACCGCTTCTCCAGTTCCGCCTCGATGATCTTGACAGCGGCCGGAGAGGCACTTTCCATATTGGCGATGCTCTCCACCACTTTCACCTGGCGCTCCGGGTCCAGCTCGTCGATCACGGCGGCAGATTTTTCCGGGTCCACATAGGACAGCACCAATGCGATGGTTTGCGGCCGCTCATGCTGCAAGGCGGCAAACAAAGACTTCTCATCTGCTTTGTCCAGGAAGGAGAACTCCCGATTTTTCAAGGACTTAGTGACCTTCTCCAGCAGCTGGTTGGCCGTCTGAGATCCGAATGCCCGTTCCAGCACCGCACGGGCATACTCCAATCCGCCCTCCGTCACTGCCTTGTTGGTCAGGCACATCTGATAGTACTCGTTGAGCACATCCTCCGTAGTAGCGGAATCCAGATGTCCCAGCTTTGCTACCTCCAACGTGATCTGCTCCACGTCTTCCGGGTCCATGTACTGATAGAGCTGAGAGGCTTTCTCCGTTCCCAGAGACACAATGATGGCGGCCGCTTTCTGCTGGCGGGTGAGTTCCCGTTTGGGGGCCGTCGGCTGCTTTTCAGGGGTTGCCGCCTCCGGGGCGGAAACCTTGCTGGTCTCGCTCATTTCGTCTCACCTTCCCGCAGCCAGTTTCGTACCATCTGCGCTGCGATCTCAGGATTCTCCTCGGTAAACTTCCGAATATCCTGGCGCAGCTCCATGCTCCGCTCTGTCTGCATTTCCATAATATCGGCCTTTTGAACCGGAGGCGGAGCCTCGACAGTTCCGCGCTGAGACTCCTGCTGTGCCTCCCGCTTCTGTTTCCGTCTGCGGGAGATCAGAAGGATCACCAGCAGCAAAATCAAGAACACACCCAAACCGCCCAGGGCCGCATACAGGACCCAAGACGGCATGTTGGCCGCAGGCTGGGATGCAGCTTGCTCTTCATAGAACGGAGAGACTAAAATAGAGATCTTGCTCTGCTGATCCGCCGTGCTGATGCCGGCCGCCCGGCCCACATGGCTGTATAGGTCATTCTCGGATACACTGCCCGCCGCAGACTGGTTGATGGTCACCGACACCATCACATCGGAGATATAACCGGCCACATGCTCTACCTGCTGTTTGGTGGTATCCACCAGACGGTCCGTCTCACCGGAAGCGGTGACATTGGATTCCGTACCGTCCGGCTGTACCTGATTTTCTACGTATGTATTCAGATCCGAGTTGGATTGTGTTCCGGCTACACCGCCGGTCGTCTGGCCGTCATCCCGAACGATACTGTCGTCCCAAACCTGGGTGCCGATAATGCCGTCATCTTTGCCTTTGGCCCAGTCCTCCAGAGAATAGTCGGTGGAGTCCGTGTAGCTGCGGTCCAGATCCACCACCGTGTTGACGCTCACCCGCACGTTATCCGCACCGTACAGCGGCAGCAGCACCTGCATCACCCGGGTGCGGATGAGGTTGTTGTACTTTTCCTCCAGCTCCATTTTCAGCTGGGAGGCACTCTCGGCATCGGAGAAATCTGCATCTGTGGAATAGGTGTTGCCGTAGGTGTCGCTGATCTCCACGTTCTCCACGTTCAGTCCGGAGAGACCGTGGCTGACCAAATTGCGGATGGCCTTCACCTCGTTGTCACTGAGGGTCTTGCCGTCCTCCATGGTCACCTGTACAGCGGCACTGGCGTCTACCTGGTCGTCGCTGTCCAGCACATAGGTGTGGTCCTCGCCTGGGGTCAGAAGCACGCTTGCCTTTTCCACGCCATCCATATTGCAGATGACCGCAGCCATATAATCCTGCAAATCATACAGGACCAGCTGATTGCGCTCCGACTCAGTGGTCAGGCTCCCCACATGATCCATGTAGGTCCCGTAATCATAGCCGGAGGAGGGATACCCGGCCACCAGGACTTTGGCCATCAAAGACGCCTTCTGGTTCTCCGGCACCAGGATGGCATCGTCCTCTACCCGGTAATCCGTGATTCCATTGTCTGCAAAATATGTAAGGATTGCCGTCTGATCACTTTGGCTCAGGCCGGTGAAAAGCTCGGTGTACGGGCGATTGGCCATAACCAGCGCAACGACCGCTGCCGCCACCACTACCACCAACACGCAGCCTCCCAGCATCAGCTTGATTTTCTTGGAGGTCGCCTGCCAGCGCTGTTTCACCTGTGTGGCAATCTGTTTTGCCTTTTCCTTCATGCTTTGTCCCCCAGCGCTTTGGATCTTACAGGCTGATTCTCATCAATTCGCTGTATGCATCCAGCGCTTTATTGCGCATCTGTACCAGAAGTGAAACGGAGAGTTCGGCCTGGGTGGCTGCGATGGAAGCCTCAGCCGGATTATCCAGCTGGCCAGTAGTCAGCGCATAGTACGCTTCATTTTTGGCAGCGTCTGTCTCCTTCACGTTGTCCACCAAAGACTGAAAGATGTCCCCGAACAGCGTGGACTTTGCCTGATCCTCACCCACAGCCTGGGAAGAATCTGTTTGAAGGGGCCGGATCGGCATGATACTCTGAAATTCCATCTTAAATCCTTCCTTTTCTGGGATACGCCGCCGGCTCAAAAGCCCGCGGCGTTTCATCAGCATTATTGTCCGATTTCCAATCCCTTGGCCGCCACCTGCTTGAGCACATTGAAGGCGGTAACATTTGCCGAGTATGCCTGGGACGCAGACATGGCATCTGCCATTTCCTTCACCAGATCCACATTCGGCATTTCCACATAACCGTCTGCATTGGCGTCCGGGTTGGCAGGATCGTAAACCAGTTTGAAATCGGAGGGGTCCTCAGCGATCTCAGTGACCCTCACACCGCCAGCGGCAGGGGCTGCTTCCCCTCTGGCCCTGGCCAACGCTTGTTGAAACGGCGTCTGCGTGTCTTCCGATTCCAGAACCACCATCTTCCGGCGGTAAGGTCCGCCGTTTTCCGTCCGGGTGGTATTTTGGTTGGTGATATTTTCCGAAATGACATCCAACCGCAGCTGCTGGGCCGTCAATCCTGAACCGACGATATTCAAAGAACTCAAAAAGGCCATAATTGCACCTC